>JAEEGF010442276.1_pt1 | contig 51998 bp, 50 predicted proteins | sample 9134171 | NCBI WGS metagenome assembly JAEEGF01 (sample SAMN16246542, study PRJNA631951) | gut metagenome | biome: gut microbiome; feature: rumen; material: AP-attached | host: Bos | place: Iran: Karaj | collected 2018-10 | reverse complement strand
AAGTACGGGAATTCAATGGAGTTGACCTTGCATGGTTGGATTTTGTTGTCAATAACAGAAAGAGCAAGCCAGTTTTGCACGATTTTGATTTTGTTATGGGCCCAGTTGCCAATGACAATGTTTATGCTACGGTCAATCTATATGAAGACGGTGTTTTGGATGCCGAATCCGCCATTAACCAACTCAAAGCCTATAAAGTTTACAACCAGCTTTCATTTCATACGGTAAGGGCAATTGAAATGTTGAAGTTTATAGAGTCTTATGAGGTCCCTCTGCCTTCAAACACTCTCAACTCCCCACCGCCTCTAAACTCTAATCACTAAACTCTAAACTATCAATTGTCAATTATCATTTTAGATTATATAATTCAATTATAACTGACGAGCTGAGGCCATAAAAAATAAACACCATGAAAAAAATAATGCTAGTCTTCGGAACCCGTCCTGAGGCCATCAAAATGTGCCCACTGGTGAAGGAGTTCCAGAAATATCCAAAGGATTTTGAAACCATCGTCTGCGTCACAGGACAGCACCGTGAGATGTTGGACCAGGTGCTTCGTATCTTTGAGGTAAAGCCCGACTATGACCTCAACATTATGAAGCAGGGGCAAGATCTCTACGACGTTACTGCTCGCGTATTGACAGGCATGCGCGATGTGTTCCAACAATGTAAACCCGATGTGGTACTTGTGCATGGTGACACTACAACAAGTACTGCGGCAGCGTTGGCGGCGTTCTACCAACAGATTCCTGTGGGTCATGTTGAGGCAGGTCTACGTACCCATAACATATACAGTCCATGGCCTGAAGAAATGAACAGACAAATCACTGGCCGTATTGCCACCTACAACTTCTCGCCGACACCACTCTCGGAGAAGAACCTAAAAGAAGAGAATGCTTTCGGACAAATCTATGTGACGGGCAACACCGTCATTGATGCCTTGCATATGGTGGTGGATAAACTGAAGAGCGATAAGGCTTTGGCGGATGAGCAAGTGAAGGTGCTGGCAGATGCCGGGTATGATGTGACTCGTCTTACCAATGGAAAGAAACTTATTTTGATTACAGGCCACCGCCGCGAGAACTTTGGTGAAGGTTTTATCAGCATGGTGACGGCCATGAAAGACCTTTCAGAGAAATATCCTGATGTGGACTTTGTCTACCCCATGCACTTGAACCCTAATGTGCGTAAACCTATTCATGAGGTGTTCGGTGAAGACTTGACACGGCCCAACTTCTTCTTCATTGAACCACTGCAATATCTGGAGTTTGTGTATTTGATGGAGAAATCCACGATAGTACTCACCGACAGTGGTGGCATACAAGAGGAAGCTCCCGGACTGGGCAAGCCTGTCCTCGTGATGCGCGATACCACCGAACGCCCAGAGGCTCTTTCCTCTGGCACTGTGCATTTGGTAGGCACCAGCCACGATCTCATCGTCTCCGAGGTCAGCACACTTCTCGATGATCAAGCCGCGTATGATAAAATGTCCAAAGCTGTCAATCCTTATGGTGATGGCAAGGCTTGCAGCCGTATTGTGCGTGTGCTAAATGGTGAAACCATCGACCGCTACGAAGTTTAATAATTTTCAATTATCAATTGTCAATTCTCAATTAACAAAATATGATTAACGTAATCGGACTGGGCTACATCGGCCTTCCCACCGCCCTTATGATGGCGTCGCATGGTGTCGAAGTGATTGGCACCGACTATAACAAAGAACTCGTGGCTACGCTCAATGCGGGCAAGACCACTTTCAAGGAAGATGGCTTGGATGAACTCTTCCAAGACGCACTGAAGGCGGGCATTAAGTTTACCACGGAATACCAGAAGACGGACACCTACATCGTGAGCGTTCCCACGCCTTACGACAAGTTCTCGAAGAAGGTGGACGCCTGTTATGTGGTGGCTGCTGTGAAAGATGTGATGAAGGTCTGCCCCAAGGGCGCGACTGTAGTGATTGAGTCCACCGTTAGCCCTGGCACCATCGACAAGTTTGTGCGTCCTGTCATCGAGGCCAATGGCTTCAAGATTGGTGAGGACATCAACCTTGTCCATGCACCTGAACGTATCATCCCCGGCAACATGGTGTATGAGCTGCTTCACAACAACCGCACCATTGGTGCCGATAACAAGGAAATCGGTGAGAAGGTGAAGAAATACTATGCCTCTTTCTGCCAAGGTGAAATCGTGGTGACCGACATCCGTACAGCTGAGATGACCAAGGTGGTGGAGAACACCTACCGTGCAGTGAATATAGCTTTCGCCAACGAGTTGAGCCGCATCTGCCGTCACGACAATATGGACGTGTACGAAATTATTCGTATCTGCAACATGCACCCGCGTGTGAACATCCTGCAACCTGGTCCCGGCGTGGGCGGCCACTGCATCTCGGTTGACCCCTGGTTCCTCGTGGGCGACTATCCCCAGTTGGCCAAGGTGATTGACGAGAGCATGAAGACCAACGACACCCAGCCCGTCTTCGTTTTGGAGCGTATTTACGAAATCATGAAGGAGCACAACATCACCGACAACCGCCGCGTGGGACTCTACGGTATCACCTACAAGGAGAACGTGGATGACATCCGCGAAAGTCCGACACTTCAGATGTTGGATATCCAGGAGCGCCACCTTGCCCGTCCGCTGAAGAGCTACGATCCCTTCTTCACTGACAAGGCGCTTCTTCCGAACCAGATTCTCGATTTCGACCAATTCCTCTCAGAGATTGATATGGTGGTCATCATGGTGAAGCATGACCATATCAAGCAGAACTGGGACAAGCTGAAAGGTAAGGTGATTTTGGATTGTCATAATGTTTGCCCGTTGGAAGGGGTGTATCATATTTGATATTTTGAAGTGTCAACCTCGAAACCTTCTTTGATTTCCCTAGAAGCCTCAACAGCCATCAAAGGTCTGCTGATGCTTTTTATCGTCTTTGGCCATACAGGATGGATAACCACTGACTTTGCCACAGGTAACCGTACTTTCTTTTGGCATTGGCTCTATACTTTTCATGTTTATGTTTTCTTAATACTGCCATTCATTTATGGTTACAGAAAAAAAGCCAATGTTGATAAACACCCTATGGATTGGGCTAAATTTATTGATATACATTGCGTTGTAAATGACATAAAACATAATATTGTTAAAATCGGTGTTCCCTATTGTTGGTTCTTCCTTTTTTCGGCTATCATTTTTGTTACAGTTGGTGGTGGTCAGTTTGATCTAAAAGGAATGGTGTATGCTTTCTTTTTTGGAAACGAGCCTTTAATAGACAAATACATCGGGTTCAATTTCATGTGGTTTTTGCCTGCCATGTTGGCACTAACGACGCTTAAAAGTGTTTATTATAACTCAAACAAGACAGTTAAGGTTGTTATAGTATCTATTTCAATTGTTTTATGGGTTTTAGCGATTTTTAATGTTGTTTCCAAATCTACAGTTGGCATGTATATGCCGTTTGCCATTTCTCAAGCTTTTTATTTCATCATTTTGGGTTTGGTAGCACGGTTTATTATTGAAAAACTATGGTCGAAAAAGATTCTTATGCTTATTGTTGTTCTGTTGATAGGAGCATTGACGGTGTTGCTATATTATAGTAGTGAAATACATACAATAATCAATCTTTATACGGCTATCCGTTTGGTGATGCCCATTCTCATGTTTCTGTTTCTATACGGAATCTGTGATTTATTGGACAAATCACGAATATTGAAGTTTATAGGGAGTTATTCTTTGCAAATCTATTTGGTGCATGTGTTTGTTATTAACGCGCTTGTGGTGCTCTTTACTCATTTTACCGAGCAGAGTATTGGTCTTGGAATTGTCATCTATGTTTTGGCTTTAGGTATTAGTTGTGGATTGGCATTAGTAATGGTGAAGGTGCCATTTATCAATAAAGTGTTGTTTTCGACAAAAAAGTAAAAAATATTTCATCGATGAATTATAATCAACTTCAATTCTCCAGTGATAGCCTTTTTCTTGTTACTGGCGGTGCTGGCTTCATCGGCTCCAATCTCTGCGAGGCGATTCTTAAATTAGGTCATAAAGTCCGTTGTTTAGACGACCTCTCGACGGGTAAACAAGCCAATGTGGACTTGTTCCTTGACAACCCGAACTACGAGTTCATCAAAGGTGACATCAAAGACCTTGATACCTGTATGAAAGCCTGCAAAGGCGTGGATTATGTTCTTAATGAAGCCGCATGGGGAAGTGTTCCAAGGAGCATTGAAATGCCTTTGTTCTATAGCTTGAATAATATACAAGGCACATTAAATATGCTGGAGGCTGCCAGGCAAAACCTTGTGAAAACCTTTGTCTATGCTTCCAGCTCATCCGTATATGGCGATGAGGCCCATCTGCCCAAGCAAGAGGGAGTGGAAGGCAACTTGTTATCACCTTATGCAGTCAGCAAACGTACTTGTGAGGAGTGGGCCAAGCAATATACCAGACACTATGGCTTGAAGACCATAGGTTTGCGTTACTTCAACGTCTTTGGTCGCAGACAAGACCCCAACGGAGCCTATGCCGCTGTCATCCCCAAGTTCATCAAGATGCTAATTAACGACGAGCAGCCCACCATTAATGGGGATGGCAAGCAAAGCCGCGACTTCACCTATATTGAAAACGTGGTAGAAGCTAATTTGAAAGCATGCTTGGCTCCCGATGAGGCCAGCGGCGAAGCCTTCAATGTGGCATACGGTGGTCGTGAATACTTGATTGATATCTATTATGACCTCACCAAAGCCTTGGGCAAGAATATCGAACCTAAATTCGGCCCCGACCGACCTGGCGATATTAAGCACAGCAATGCCGACATCAGCAAGGCAAAACGGTTGCTGGGTTACGACCCTGAGTATGACTTTGCAAGAGGTTTGAATGAAGCCATTGAGTGGTACAAGAACAATTTGTAAAACAAGTAATACAACATACGATGAAAGACACTAAGATTTGCGTTATTGGCTTGGGCTATGTAGGACTTCCCCTGGCCAGGTTATTCTCAACCAAATACTCCACTGTGGGTTTCGACATGAACCAGAAGCGTTGCGACGCCCTCATGGCTGGCCACGATGCCACCCTTGAGGTGAGCGATGAGCTGCTGCAGGACGCCATCAACAACCACGGCTGTGTCTGTACCAGCGACATTGAAAAGATCCGCGACTGCAACTTCTACATCGTGGCTGTCCCTACCCCCGTGGATAGCGACAACAATCCCGACCTGACACCTTTGGTGGGTGCCAGCACCACCGTGGGTAAGGTCATCGGCAAGGGTGATGTGGTGGTCTATGAGAGCACCGTCTATCCTGGCGTTACCGAAGACGAGTGCATCCCCGTGTTGGAGAAAGTCTCTGGTATGAAGATGAACGTGGACTTCTACGCTGGCTATAGCCCCGAGCGTATCAACCCAGGTGACAAGCAGCACACCGTGGAGCATATAAAGAAAGTAACCAGCGGTTCTACTCCAGAGATTGGCAAATACGTCAACGAGGTGTATGCCAGCGTCATCACCGCTGGTACCCACCTTGCCCCGACCATGAAGGTGGCCGAGGCGGCCAAGGTGATTGAGAACTCGCAGCGCGACATCAACATCGCCTTCGTGAACGAGCTTTCGAAGATCTTCAACAAGATGGGCATCGACACACTCGATGTGTTGGAAGCCGCTGGCACCAAGTGGAACTTCCTGCCGTTCCGTCCGGGACTGGTGGGTGGCCACTGCATCGGTGTGGACCCGTACTATCTGGCCCAATGCGCCAAGCGCTATGGCTATAATCCCGAGATTATCCTGGCTGGCCGTAGAATGAACGACGGTATGGGCGAGTATGTGGCCACGGAGACCATCAAGCTGATGCTGAAGAAGGGCATCCAGGTGCTGCACAGCGACATCCTCATCCTGGGTTTCACTTTCAAGGAGAATTGTCCCGATGTGCGCAATACCAAGGTCATCGACATCTACAAGGCCTTGAAAGAATATAACCTCAACATCACGGTCTATGACCCATGGGCCAATCCAGCCATTGTGGAGCATGAGTATGGCATTGAAGTGGTGAACGAGTTGCCCAAGCAGAAGTTTGATGCCTGCATTGCCGCTGTGGCGCACAAGAAATTTGAGGGATTGGATATCCTCGGCTTGTTGAAGGAGAAGCATGTGGTGTTTGATGTGAAGTGCACGTTGGATAGGAAATTGGTGGATGGAAGGTTATAATTGTCAATTTTAATAGGTCTATTATGGATTTCCAAAAATATTTCAAATTGCTTAAAACGCCTAAAGCATTTTTGAAGCAAGTTAATTTAGTTTTTAAGTTGAACTACATTCGTCTTATGGCTCATATCTTGCCTGACAAGATGTATCTGAGATGTAAATATAGGCTCACTTTTAATCGTCGTTTAAATCTAAATAACCCCCAATTGTTTAATGAAAAACTTCAATGGTTGAAGTTGCACGACAGAAAGCCTTTTTACCATCAGATGGTTGACAAATATGAAGCCAAGCAATTCATTAAAGCAAAAGTTGGTGATGAATATAATATCCCAGTTTTGGGTGTGTATAATAGTTTTGATGAGATTGATTTTGACGCCTTACCTAATGCGTTTGTATTAAAAGGAACATTTGATAGTGGCAGTTATTACATTTGCAAAGACAAATCTCAATTTAATGTTGAAACAGCAAGGAAACAATTATTGCAAAACTGGGAAAGTGACTATTATCTTTGGAGCCGAGAATGGCCTTATAAAGGATTAAAACACAGAATAATAGCAGAACCTCTTTTGGTTGATAACTCGTGCCCATATCTTCGAGATTTTAAGTTCTATTGTTTCAATGGGGAACCGAAAATTTTTTATATCACGTCTGACAAAGGCGGTGATTTGCCAACCAAGCAGGACTTTTTCGATATAGAAGGTAATCATATTGAGATTCAAGATAAACATTATCCCAACAATCCTGTAAAATGCCCCGATTTACCAAAGAACCTAACGAGAATGGTTGAAATGTGTAGAATATTAGCCAAGGATACTTATCATCTTCGTGTTGATTATTATGAAATAAATGGACATGTTTATTGTGGTGAATTTACATTTTTTGAAGCCGGGGGCTTTTGTGAGTTTGCTCCTGAAAAATACAATAAAATACTTGGTGATTGGATTGTTCTTCCAAATCATGGTAAACAAATATAAGATTTGTGTTTAATATATTTTACGATAAATACTATTATGATCATTACCCATTTGTTAAACAACATAATGCTTAAGCGTAAAAGAAAACAACTGCTTACAAAAGCTATTGTTGGAAGTTTTCAAGATAAATTATTTTGTAAACAAAGTAGTTCCATCACCCTTATGGATGGGTCGACACCCGATGATATTATTCTGGGAAATAAAGTATGGATGTGGGGTAGTTTGAACTCACAAAATGGGGGGAAAATCATAGTTGGCGATTATACTCAAATTGGAATAGGATGCAAAATCAATGCGGTAGATAGTATTACCATAGGAAAATATGTGACCTTTGCACCAAATGTAACAATAGATGATAATAACAATCATCCAATTAGTCCTCAATTTAGAAAATATATGAGGATAAAAGGAGATGTTGATTCCTCTCTTTGGAAATACTCAAATCATGCGCCCGTCATTATTGAGGATAATTGTTGGATTGGTCGCAATGTGAGTATTATGAAAGGAGTAACGATTGGTGCAAATTCGGTTATTGGTGCAAATTCGGTGGTTACCAAAAACGTCCCTTCAAACTGTATCGCCGTAGGCAATCCAGCAAAGATTGTGAAAACCGGTATCGATAGTACCCCGGCTCCTATCAATTGTCAAAATTACAACGAGTATCTAAAACAATACACCGAGTATGGCACAACGAAGTAATTCTTTTGCTGTTTTTACCGCTACGGGGCGAATTTTGGCCATGTTGGCGGGGTTCGTTATGCCTTTGTTTCTGACGCGTTTTTTGTCACAAGAAAACTATGGGTTATATAATCAGTTTTATGTGTTGTTGGGGTTTACAGGAAGCATTTTTTCTTTTGGGATGCAGTCAAATTTATATTATTACTATCCTGGTTCAGACAAACCTACGCAAAAAGCATTAATAGGCAATACACTACTTACTATGATATTTCTCTCTCTGATAGCTGTTATATTTTTGGTTGTTCCCCAACTGACATCACTTTTCATCAAAAGCGAACAATTGTTGCCTTATGCTTATTTAATTGGTGTTTGTATTTTCTTTTATATTCCTACACAATTATTGTTTCCTTTATTTGTAATAAAAGGTGACAAAAAGAATTCTGTAATTTTTCCACCGGCTGAAGCTATTATTAGAGTAGTTTTTGTGGTAGTTGCCGCTTTAGTGTATAAATCTTTAAAAGCCATTTTTATTGCCATTATCATCTACCACACAATTCTTTTTGTTATTACCATATTTTACTCCTATATTCCAATTCGGGAAATAAAAGGCCGTTTATTTAACTGGGATTTACTAAAACAACAATTAGTTTATGTTGTTCCTTTTGGATTGGCTGTAGTGTTAAGTACTTTATTGCGTCAATTCGACAAGATGGTTTGTATTTCCTTCATTACCCCAGAAGAATACGCCATTTATGCATTGGCTTTTTTTGGTGTCCCAGGTATTAATCAAATATATGATTCCGTTGGAGAGGTGTATATTTTGAATATGTCATCTGCGTATAAGGAGCGTGATTATGAGAAAACGGTTTCTTTTTATCAAGAATATGTTTGGAAACTGTTATCTTTTTCCGTGCCAATTATTTTAATTGTGTCATTGTTTGCCCCTTCTTTTTTTGAACTCCTTTTTCCTGAGAGATATATGGCTTCGATTCCTTTTTTTAGAATTTATATTTTATCTTTTATAATAGGTGCTTTGGGCGCCGGTTTAGTGCTAAGGGCGTCAGGAAAGACACGATACACATTAAGGGCCTATTTGTTAAGCGCTCCTTTTTATTTGATCTTTACCTATTTTTCCATAAAGTATTATGGCACATGGGGTGCTATCACATCAGCCATGTTGGGAATTGTTCTTCCTAAAGCATTTCAAATGATATTTGAAATGCGATTGCTAGAAAAATCATTTTCAAAATATTTACCATGGAAAAAACTAGGAAAAATTGTTTTAATTTCAGTGGTGTTTTTGCTTCCGGTATTTACAATTACACTTTTCTATACCATTCATTGGCTTTGGGTAATCATCCTATCAACAGTTTATGTTTTGAGTGTATATTTTTATGAGATAAAGCATGACTTGTTTATTGTAACCAAAGAGAGTTTAGCAAGCGCATTGTTGTCTTTAAAGAATAAACTAAACAGTAAAAAGCACAAAGAATGACATTTTCCTTTGTATCATCAATTGAGTATAAGATAGCATGTTTCATCGTTTTTCTCGTCCCCCTATGGGCGCCATTAAATAGATGGATTATTGGGGTGGATGCCGCTGGTCGAATACCATTAGTTTTATTGTTGTTTTTCGTTCTACTATTTGGCAAGAAGATTACAAGCTTTTCATTTGGAAGGCTTCATTTTGTTTACTTGTTATTTGTTTCATACGTTTTTATCAATGGCCTGTTGCACGGTAGTCATATGAATTATGAAGGAAATGGCATTTATATTATGTTTGTAAACTTATTTTGCCCGTATTTTTATTTACTAATCGTTTGTTGTTTAGCTTACTATGATATTGATAGAACGCTAAAATGGGTAACTTGGTCACTATTAGCATTTTGTACGTTTTGCTTAGTGTTTGGTGACATAACTGATGAAGGCAGGTTGGGTGGTGATTTGAATGCTAATGGTATGGCAACATATGCTGTTTTTTGTTTCTATTGTTTATTGTTGCAGTTTATGCGAAATCGGCGTGGTTTTATTAGTTTTGTAGCTTTTTCTATAATCCCCATCTTTTTGATAGTGATTACTGGATCACGGACCGCTTTTGTATTGTTGGTTTTTGTTTCATTATTGTCGGTGTTGTTGTTTTACAAGAAAAGGAATGCTGGTTCTGTTGTGATAACGATAGTTGTGGCTGTTGTTTTAGTTGTAGGTTTTATGTATGTCATGAACAATACTATTCTTGGAGAACGTCTCCAATCTTCTACTACTCAAATGGAGGATAGCATGAATCAGACTGGTACTATACTTGATAAAATTGGTGACCGAGGGCCACAATACTATTGGAGTTGGCCATATTTTCTAGACCATCCTGTTTTTGGTATTGGATTGAACAACTGGAGAAAAGTTAGTGGGTCACCCTATGTGTTTCATTCTGAGTGGTTGGTTCAATATTGTGAAAATGGGATTATTGCTTTGTTTCTCTATTTGTTGTTTTATTTTTCTTTGATCAACAAAACACGTCAATTAAGCAAAAGCTCCAAAAGAAAAAATAATAGTAATTACAAAAGCAACAGGTTGATGTTGTATATTTTGTTAAGTGTTTTTTTATTGAATTTTGTCGGGTGGACATATAACTGTTATTGTGTATTCGCTTTTTATGCATTTGGTATTGCATCTATTCAAAGGCAAAAGGAAATACTTATCGAATGAAGCATAATATAGTATTTATTTATTGTTCGGGAATTGATAATGTATTATTGGGTTCTTCCAAAGTGGCAGGAATACAAGTTCAAATGAGTTTTTGGGCTAGGACATTTGTCAAAGAAGGATGGACGGTTATGTCTTTTTCAAATCAAAACAGACTGGTTACACAAGACGGGATTCGTTTTATTGAAAGAGCAAAGTCAAATCGACTAACAAAGTTACACCTTGAAATCATCCAAGAGTTATCAGATTGTATTAAATGTATAAAGTTAAAGCCTGATTTGATTCTTGTAAGGGGAGCTTCGCGTTGCTTGTTCTTTTTATCAAAAATGTGCAGAAGGAAAAATATCCGACTCATTCATTTTGGGGCTAGCGATACGGATTTTATTCCTGGAAAAGAAATAGTTGGAGGAAATACCTTAAATCGGAAACTCTATCAAAATGCTTTACACCATATTGATTATTTCGTAACTCAAAACAAAGAGCAGCAAACATCATTATGGAATAATTATGGGAAAACCAGTATAATAATACCTAATATATGGATACCGACAAAAGATTGTGCTTCTGAAAAACTATTTGATGCAATATGGGTTGCTAATCTAAGACCTTTGAAACGCGCAGAATGGTTTGTGGAATTGGCCAAAGGACTACCACAATATCATTTTGCCATTGTTGGTGGTCCTTTGATTAAAGATTATTATGAGTATATTGAACAATCAGCTTCTGAAGTAAACAATTTATCATTGTTGGGGGCCAAGTCATTCCAAGAAGTTAATGATCTTTTGTCCCAAAGTCGAGTATTGGTTTGTACCTCTGAATTTGAAGGATTCCCCAATACATTTTTACAAGCGTGGGCACAAGGCCTTCCTGTTATTTCGACTGTTAATCCAAGCAAACTGTTGACAACAAATCATTTAGGATGTTTTGTGGAAAGTCAAGAGGAGCTTGAAACGGAAACACTTTCAATGCTTTCCGACGAAAACAGGTATAATAATTTTGTTTTTTCTATTAAGCATTACTTTTTGGATAATCATTTTGCCGATAAAGCATATGAAAAATTGTCAAAATACATACAACAATAAAATAATAACATGAAAATCATCCAGTTAGTATATTCGTTGTGTTCTGGAGGAGCTGAACGGTTTGTGGTCAGCCTATCCAATTGCCTTGTTGAAGCAGGACATAATGTTGAAATTTGCATGTTGTTGGATGATGCAGTTGACGGTCGTGTTTTCAACAAAGTGTTTTTAAACCCTAACGTTAGGTTGCATTGTATGCATCTTTCAACGGGTTTTTCTCTATCCAAGAAAAGGAAGGTGGAATCCTACATCAAATCACAGCACCCTGATGTGGTTCATTGTCACTTAAACGTAATTCCATATATTTATAGTCTTGCATTTAGAAACAATAGTATTCGTTTTGTTCATACGCTTCATAGTGTTGCTGAAAATGCGGCTGGGTCAAAATACCAATATGGCGTCAACCATTATTTCTATCGAAAAGGACTCATTCAACCAGTGACTATATCCTTGAAATGTCAGGAATCATACGTCCGATTTTATCATCTAAATAATGCACCTTTTATTGACAATGGATGTGCGGATGTTGTGCCGTCGAATAAATACGATACTGTTGTCAAGGAAATAGCGAGATTAAAACAAGGGAAAGTCGTTCCTGTTTTTATTCATGTCGCGCGTTTTCATGAATTAAAAAACCAAAGATTATTAATAGATTCTTTCAATGAATTGGCAAAAGAAGATGTCGATTTTATTTTGTTGGTATTGGGTAATGGTTGGTCTACAGAAGAGGCAATGTTATTGAAAAATAAGGCCTGTTCTAAAATTATTTTTTTAGGGGAAAAAAATAATGTGGGCGATTATCTGTTATGTTCAGACGCTTTTTGTTTGACCTCCACATTCGAGGGATTACCCATCAGTTTGTTGGAGGCTTTGTCTGCGGGAGTTACCCCTATTTGTACTCCTGTTGGAGGTGTTCCTGATGTTATCAAAGATGGAGAGACGGGCTATTTGTCGGAAGAAAATAATCTGTCTTCGTATATTACAGCGATTCATAGATTCCTTAACAAGAAGATTGAACCTGAAAGGTTAAAGATACACTTTAAAGACAACTTTTCGATGAAAGCTTGTACAGAAAAATATGTACAAATATACCAAAAGTATAATAGATAATAATTGAATTACCTATGAAATTCGAGTATTTTAACTTTGACAAACTTAACGACAAAGAAGGAGTGCGAATACCTGTTCCTCAGTGTTATAGAGATTGTATAAAACTTGCACAGTCGGATTATTACCGTGTTTATGGCAAAACGGCTTCTTTGCTGAAAATATGGTTTACAAGTTTTCGCAACCATAGTATTCAATATTTGCTATGGATGCGGTTGAGGTCATTTCGAAAGAGCATGTTTTTCCCATTCTGTGCGTGGAGGAGAGAACATTACAAGAAAAAATACGGATTGGACATTCCAAATTTTACAAAAATTGGTTGGGGCTTTTATATAGGACATGGTATAGCAATAGTGATAAATGGAACAGCTATTATTGGCAACAACGTGAACATCGGCCAATGCTGTACTATAGGCAGTAATAATGGTCATGCGGCAATAATTGGTGACAATGTATATATAGGCCCAAACACATGTATTATAGAAGATGTTCAGATAGGCAGTAATACGATTATCGGTGCGGGTTCTGTGGTTACAAAAACCATTGAAGGAGGGTGTACGGCCGTTGGATCACCTTGTAAGGTGATTGGTGAAAACCAACATCCCGAATTTGTTCAAAAACGCTGGGAGTATAAAAACAATTAAAGCCCCATGATATCAAAAGAGATAAGTGAAAAAGTACTGACCGTAGGTTGCGCCTATAATCCGCCAAAAGGCGGAGTGGCGCAAGTAATATACACCTACTCACAAGAGGTGTATCCAGTCTTTCGTTGCGTAGTTAATTCTGGTAAAGGAGGGGCCGTGGTGAAACTATGGTATGCAATGCGAGGTTTGATGAAGATGGCTTTGGCATTAGTTTTTGATAAAAATATCAGAATAGTTCATATACACACAGCATCATATAATAGTTTCAAGAGGTCTGTGTGGTTTATTCGTTTGGCTAAAGTAATGTTCAGGAAAGTGGTGTTACATATCCATGGCGGGGGATTTCGCGAGTATTACAATACCAATCCAAGGTGGATATTAAAGATGTTGAAGAAAGCGGATTGTATTTTGGCTTTAACCGATAGCTGGCGAAAGTTCTATTCAGAAGAACTGCAACTGCCTAATGTGGTAACTGTACCAAATATCGTTTCAAATCCTCAAATCAAGAAAGTGGAGCATGATGGAAGATTGCATTTGTTGTTTTTGGGAGCCATCAACGAACAAAAAGGTATTTTTGATTTGCTGAAAGTCATCAATGAGCATAAAATCGAATGGGCGGAGAAGTTTGTACTTCATGTTGGAGGGAACCAAGAAATTGAAAGACTACAAGAATATGTGAAAGCAAACGAACTTAGTGAACTGGTACATTATGAAGGATGGGTAAATGGTGAGAAAAAAATAGAACTACTCAATTTGATGGATGCTTTTATTCTTCCGTCTTATGTTGAAGGCTTGCCCATTGCTATATTGGAAGCTCTTTCATATGGAAAGCCTGTTATTACTACGCCTGTAGGAGGTATTCCAGAAATAGTGAATGATAAAAATGGTTTTTTGTTCTCACCAGGAGATGTTGGGGCGATGGGGACTATAATTAACACAATTGTGTGTGATTCTTCCATATTGCATGAAAAATCAAGTATTGCTGAAGCTTCTGTTAAATTGAATTATCCAGAAAGTGTTTCTTCTATTCTTGAAAACAAATATGAATCATTAATCAAATAACATGAATATTGGGGATTATATAAAAAAAGAATTACCAAAATGGCCAAATTGGTTTAATCTGATTTTGCTTCGTCTGAATGTCTTTGGTGATTTGGTGTATGGTCGTAGTTATCAAACAATCAAGTCCCATATCAAAGATGTCTCTCCAGAAGAAAAACTAATAGAAATAACCAATTATGCTATTGAAAACGTTCCTTATTATCGAAACAAGTATAATGGCCTTAGAATTCATTCCAAAGAAGAATTTGAACAGAAAATAGGTTTTATAAATAAAGAAGAAGTAATGTCACATTGGGAAGAGTTTCTTGTTGACAATATTGATTGGAACAAGGTTGTCAAAGGAACTACAGGTGGCACAAGTGGTAAACCACTACAATTAGTTACTCCAAAGAATAGGTATATAAGAGAGTCTGTTTTTATAAATCATCATCGTACTGCTACAGGGTGGAAGCCTGGCGTAAGCAGGGCTGTGATCAGGAATGACCGTTTGCCCGAAGGACGAGATTATTTAGTTAATCCTATACAAAAGTTTTTCATTTTTGACTCATTTCGAATGGATTCGACTTATGCCAAAAAAGTGTATAGTGTTATTAAAAGAAACAAAATCCAGTATATTCACGCATACCCGTCTGGGGTTTATCAATTTTTCAAATTATGTGAGGAACAAAATCTTGACCTAGGCTTCATCAAAGCAGTTATGCTAAGTTCGGAGGCTGTTACAGACGAACAGGTGTGGTATTTTACAAAGCATTTGGGTATTAAAATTAGCTGCTCATATGGTCATAGTGAAAAATTGATTTTAGCAATGAACAACTGCAAAAATATGACCCTTCACGTTGATCCTTATTATGGCTATTGTGAAATCATAGACGAGAAAGGGTTTCCTATTAGGGACAAGCAATCGATGGGGGAAATGGTAGGTACTACTTTTAGTAATAAGTATCAAGTTTTCATACGTTATAAAACAGGAGATTATGCTGAAATCGACCATTGCGAAAACATCAACGGTATAGATGAATTATGGTTAAAAAAGATAGAAGGTCGTTGGGGGAATAATTTAATTTATAAAAACAATGGTACGACGATTACAACAACGGCATTAAACCTTCATGGAGATTTTTATAATCACATTAATGGTTTGCAATATTTACAAAAAGAAAAAGGTAAGATAAGTGTTTTGATTATAAAAAACCAATTTTATAATCACTTTGATGAAGAGTTTATTGTAAATCATCTAGGAAATGCAATGGGAGGAAAAGAATATGTTGAATTAGAATATGTCGACCGATTGATTTATCAACCAAATGGTAAATTCTTGCCCCTAATCAGTTATCTATAATGCTGTATTTAACCTCATCACTATCCTAAATGCTGTAAAGATTTTAATAAACGCTTTGTCTATGATATTATTGTGGTAAAAAATGATATCATTATTGTTAATTTAGAGAATGCAATGAAGTACAACAACAAAATAATAATCATCGGATTAACACCCCAAGGTCTATCTTTACTTCGTACATTAAGTCGAGAAGGGGTGAGTGTAACTGCGTTTTACCAGAATCCGAAAAATGTTGGTGTATACAGCAAATATGGTGATAAAATCCACTTTCACGACGCGAAGGATTTGAAGGAAAAAATACAACGACTTGTTGATGATTGGGGATATTCGCCTCTTTGTTATATTACTTCGGGAGAATTGCTGGCTTTGGTTTTAAGAGAATATCCCGAATTGTATCAACAGTGTCATGTTTCATCAGGTCCTTATGAAGTAGTGGAGATGCTTGCTCATAAAGACAGGATGTATGAATTGGCCATTCAAAAGGGTTTCACGGTGGCCAAATATGTTACCTTGGACAAATACAAGGAAGACGACTTTGATTATCCATTGTTCATGAAGCGGAATTATGAGATTCCGCTGTTTTTCAAAGCCGTGAAAATTGAAAACCATGAAACAATGTTTTCGTATTTGAGTCGTATTAAAGAAGAGGAGAAAAAAGACATCATTGTGCAGCAATGGATAGACATTTCAAAGCAAAATCTTATTAACATAACAGGGCAATCCTTTTATTATCAAGGGGTTTCAAAAGGGCATTATGTAGCTAGCCAGGTGAGACGCCTAAAAAAGGGCATTACCTCGTATATTGAGGAGATTACTGACTCTGTGATGGTGAACCGCATAACTCGCCTAATGGATACTTTTATGTTGGAATTGAAATATGAGGGGTTTGCTGAATTTGAGTTTATGTACGACAAAAAGAAAGACGTTCTGTTTTTCATAGAGATAAACACCCGCACTTGTGGTTTGCAAAACTCTTTGTATCATAAATTTGTGAATTTGGGGAAGGTTGTATTACATCCATCAAAAGAAGAATCTTTAATTGCTGTTGATAAGCCACTGAAATGGATGAATATCATGCGAGATGTCCGAAGTCGAATAGAAACTCGCGATTTCAGCCACATAGGTGATGTTTTACGTTCAAAATATGATATATTAGATTGGCATGATATAAAACCGTTTATAAAACAATTATTATGATTAGGAAGTTTTTTGTTTACTACAAAGCCGATGGTGTTGGTAATGCATTACGATTTGTGTTGAAAACTCTCCTAAGCCATATTTACAAGAGGTCAGAGACAGTTTTCTATTCTAAGAATACTTCAGGTAATGATTTTTCAAGTGATTATAAGATGCAAATGCTGGAACTATCAATTCAAGACATGGAGATTATTGATTTTCCGCGTTTGAAACTTGTGGATTATAATAGTTGGATGCAAAAAGGGAGTCGTGTATTTGTGTGTTATGTAGATGAAACCCCAGTTGCTTTTACTTGGACACACTATGGTATCTATGAAATCCATGGAACAGGACATTTCAGCATGAGTGCTAATGAGTGTTGGATAGGGCCGACATTTGTTGATAGGCATTATCGTGGACGAGGAATTAACAAGCAGCAGATACTATATCAAATGGAATACTCCGTTGCTGAGGTGTTTTACACCTCGGTCAATGTGGGTAATATACCATCGCGACAGTCATTTGAACATTGGGGGTTTGTAGAGATTGGCCGAACAATAGAAAAAGGTTGGTTAGGACGCACACGAACAACTATCGTAGGCAATGAAATGTTCAAAAACAAATTCAGCAAAGAATGAGAATCCTTTTATTCACTCTAGACTATGAATTATTCGGCAATGGCTCGGGTGACGTGTTTAAGCACATAATTGAGCCTACAAATAAACTATTGGATATTGCGGCAAAGTACAATCTAAAATACACATTTTTCTTTGAGGTGATAGAATATTGGAAGCTTAAGGAAGAATGGACCAAGGGCAATACTATGGGCTACAAGGAAAATCCTGTTGTAGCTATGGAAAACCAGATAAGAAAGGCTTTCCGTCAGGGACATGATATTCAATTACACTTGCATCCGCAGTGGGTTGATGCTGTATATGAGAATGACCAATGGAAGGTGAACCTTAATGAGTGGCGGTTGGGCGGTTATCATCGTGAAGGAGAGTACTCGTTGGAGAACCTATTCCGTAGAGGTAAAGAAACCTTGGAAGAGCTTTTGAAGCCAATGAATCCCAACTATCAATGTATCGCTGTACGAGCTGGAGGTTACAACATTCAACCCTCAGAAAAAATTGTGAAAGCCATGCTGGCGACAGGGTTTAAGGTAGATAGTTCCATCTATCCTGGTGGTAAAGAAACAGGTTTGCTTTCCAATTACGACTATACAACAATTGACCCGACCCATGGTGTGTGGCAGACTAGTGAGCGATTGGAGGAACAAGGCGTGTCAGAAATCACGGAACTACCCATTGTCGCTTTTCCAATGATACGGTTGAAGAAGTTTATGACTTGGGAGCGAGTGAAAGGCTTTTTTGGCAATGTAAAGTCAGCTAAAGATTCGTTTGGAGCAAAGACTTCGTCTTCCGACAAAAAAAGTAGCAAACTGGACAAAGTACGCTATTTTTTTCAGACCGAATGGCAGACTTGGGACTTTTGTCTATTTTCGCCTTCATTGCACAAGAGTTTTATGAAGCAGATTGCCAAGCAAAACAGAGAAGTGTTTGTGCTGGTGGGGCATCCGAAAAGTTTTCAAGGTGCCAGAGGTATGATCAAGTTGCTTGATTGGACCAAAAATGAGTATGAATTTAAAACAATATCAGAGTTGATAAAAAACTAATTGGGATGTACCAACCACCAGCAACAATGTGGAAATAGGAGCCAATGCCGTGGTGAACAAGCTTGTGCCGGACAATGCGGTGGTGGCGGGGGTGCCAGCAAGGGTATTGAGGATAAGAGAAACGGCAGAGCAAACACAGTATCTGCAAGCCTATTACTATTGCGAGGGAGCAATTATAGGTGCTTCATCTGTGGTCACAAAAGACATTCCGCCATATGAGGTTTGGGCTGGGAATCCGGCTAGGTTTATTAGGAAGAGGAAGGATTAATTACGTGTTTTCGAAATCCTACTGCAAAATAGTTTTTCTGTATAAGTAGGTAACGGAGAGTTTATTGCATTCAATTGCTTTGTGTATGATGAAAAAAATGTATTTTTGTCCCAGATATTTAGAGGATTATTTCTTATTATGATATATCTCATTTCATATGAAATACACGAGCAACAGTACGACTATTCGTCTCTAAAAGAGGCCATCAAGTCATACGGTGATTATCAGCATCCTATGGAATCGGTGTGGTTTGTAAGAGTGCCGGAGTATATAGATGCAAATGGAATAACTGAAAGGCTACGTGAACATTTTCACAGTACTCATGACCACATTTTTGTAATGCAAGTACCCGACGATGCACCACGCCAAGGTTGGTTGCCTAAATCTTTTTGGAAATGGTTGAGACAATAACAAGCAAATCATACAACGAATGATTACAAAAATACAAATAGACCGTTTCAAAAGTCTGCGTCACACACCATTGTTAAAAATGGGACGAGTAAACCTATTGACGGGGGCTAACGGTTGTGGTAAATCGTCGTTTTGCCAATCATTGCTCACATTGTCGCAAACATGGAGGCGTGGGATGATAGACAACTTGTTGCCTGTTGGAATGTGGAAGGATTTGGGGACATACGATGATATTGTATATGCTTTTGATGAAAACAAAAGTATTGGCATTCACATCTTCACCGATGCCGAACGAGACAACGATTTTGAACTACTATTCGAACAGAGTAAGGATAACTTAACATTGGGCGAAGTGAAAGATGTGAGGGTGGGCGGACTGCCTATCAACGATGATTCAGGAAGTAGTGACGAAGACGGAGATAGTAGCGAGCGCTTGGAAGATGATAATTCGGAAATGGAAATCCGTCTTTCCAGTTTGCGTGATTATCCTTCATTAATGGCTTTGCAACGTATGTATTACGTAGCGGCAGAACGCATTGCAGCACCTGGATACCAGCTGCTGGATGAAACAACACCGTATGAATACTTGGCTCCCAATGGCGAAAATGTGTTGAACGTATTATGGAAAAACCGATCCAACGGTTGCATCAAAAAGGTCCAAGACATGTTAGAACGGGTGTTGGACGGCGGACGGATTGTATTGGAATTTGCTGGAGACCGCCTTGTGTTAAGGATAAACTCCGTGAATGACGGCAACTACTATCGACCCGTCAATGTGGGCTATGGCTTTAGTTATGTATTGTCGCTTATCACAGCCGTGGTTTTGGCAACTGATGGCAGTTTTATCATCGTAGAAAATCCTGAGGCTCATTTACATCCGTCGGCGCAAGCCAAGATGATGAATGAATTGATAGCAGCAGCCAACGAACGTAACATTCAACTTATCGTGGAAACCCATAGCGACCACGTGTTGAATACGGCGCTTCGCGCTGTGAATGACCATCGTCTTGAAACAAAGGATTTAGAAGTACTTTTCTTCTCAAATCCTACGAGCGATGACGAGATATCAGAATCGAAGGTGCGCAATTTAGAAGTAAACCAATTAGGGCATATCCTAAATCCGCCCAAACAATTTTTTGAACAATACTCCGTCGATCTTCGCGCTCTTTATGCACCACCGACACACCATGAGTAAGAGAACGACCATTTATGTGCTTTTCAAGGAGTACCCCGACCCAAATGGACGCGGCAAGACTGCTTCCTATATACAAAATAGTGTCGATTATTTGACCCAACCAGATGCCTTAATGAAAGATTGGTCATACATCCGTGAAGTGTTGGATTATTTTGGCTATGAACCTGCCAATAAATACTACGATGAGGACAATCTTGAAAGACTGTTTGACGTAGCCAAGGTTTTTCCGGAGGAGTATCCTATGGCTTTAGATACAATTGTTTCGGAGATGCAGGCTGTTGGGTTAACTCCATGGCGGACAAATCCTTGCCGTAAGACGGATCTTTATTCTTTTGGAGGGATAGATGTGACAAACCAGCTTATGGGCGATATGGCCCAGCGAGAAACAAACCGTTTAGTTACATTGCAACGCATTGCACAAGATACGCAGAATCAACTTCGTCCAGAAGACAAGGAATTTGAGCCATGTGTATTGCTTCAGAATGGAGCGGTCTCTATTCCGCACAGCGGGCTGCAGATAACAACGAAAAGAAGTGTCTTGAAACTTGTAACAGTTGATAGTATTGTTGCAATGCACAACTGGCTTGCTGACAACCGTTTTCCTGTCAAACATTACAAATTCCACCCCAAACATGGCGATGCCAATCATAAAGCACAGCAATATACCGACCGTCACGGATGTAAAAAACAGGCAGCACAATTGCTTACCGATACTCCTACCACAGATAATCTATTAAGGAAGGCTGTCGGGTTGACTGTGGATGGTGACTTGTGGTATTTTGACGAGACTAATGCTTGCCACATCTATTTCGAAAATCAGGGCGACACTCCACAACACGAGTACCATGCTTATCACCTTCATCCAGGAGAAAAGAATTTCGAAAAGATAGACTTGAAAAAATTAAGCAAAGTCATACTTTGAGGTTGGTAAAACAAAGAGACCTCTATACCTACAATTGGTGACCATGTTGATATGAGCAGAGGTTCAATTATCATGGGAGGAATAACCTTTGGAAACAATGTGACTATTGACTCGAATGCCGTGGTGAACAAGCCTGTGCCGGACAATGCGGTGGTGGCGAGGTTGCTGGCGAAGGTATTGAGGACAAAGGGAATGAAAGAATAACTCTCACAAAAGAGATAAATTCTATCATGTCAAATCATCCGTTGTAGCCCATGCTTTGCTGAAGGGCTTGAGCCAACCATGATATTGGCTAAAAAGAAGAATAAGAAGCTCTTAGTCGTGAAGATAAAATAAGACTAATCCATTACGAATGCGAAGTATCTATAATGAGCACAAAAACGGATGGGTGAGATTGCAACAGGGAGCACTGTTCTCTGGTGCAATTGCTGATGGTGTGGAAGAAAGTCAGGAATTGTTTGGGCTTGTTATTACACCAAGGTGTGATATTGCTAACCGAAAAGTGAGCACCATTCACTACCTTCCCGTGATGCCTTTCAAATTGTGGAAATATGAGATTCTGGCAAAATTGTACCAAAGCATTGAGTCTGAAAAAATTACGAAAAAGTTGGCTGAGTTTTGTGTCACAAACACCATATCTGAGACTATCTTTGAAAAGAAATATAGCTTTTCGGAAGAAGAAATAGAGTCTTCCGTGAGCCATATTTCGGGCTATAAGGACATCTTGAATAAGTACCGTGATAGGAAGCAACTTGAAAATCTGGATTATTGTAAAGAAAAGGTGAAAGAATGGTCGAAAGGGAAGGATAAAATAAAGGAACTAATACAGAACAAGCAGGCACACTATTACTTGATAGAGGATTGGCGAAGTGAAAACCAATACATGGTAATTATGTTGCGTGACGTAAAACGACTTGATTTTAGATTTGCTGAAAGAATGGAGAAAGGTGTTAGTGAGAAAATATTGGGGGAGGATGACTTTCACAGAAACGATGTATGCAAATCTGAGGATGGCACTATGGTTTATAAACTTCAGCAAGTTATCGGATCTCCTTTTTTAGAGCATATTATGGAAGCCTTTTCCAAAAATTTCTGCCGAATCGGTATTGACAGGATTGATGAAACAGTGATTGACTTATTAACAAACGAGTAATTATGAGGTATATCTATGTAACATACGATGCCATTGATGAAATGGTCAGGTTGAGGCAATTCCATAGTCCAGAGTACGATGAGGGTATGGCTGTTGTGAACATTTTTAGAGGTAATGAATATGCTATGCCTCGTTGTCCCGTTTTGATTCAGAATGGAGAGAATGGTGTGGTTATCTATACAGACAATAAGAAAAAGGAAAACGGATTGCTCATTTCCACCGACTGTCTTGCGGCTATTGCAAATGAGACCGACGAGCAAATAATCAATATATTCCAGAAAACATTGAAGTGTTGTATGCGCTTATTCGCCGGGGTAAGACCTGCACCGAATGAACATGTTTCCAACAACACGCTTATGGTTGTGTTTCCTTTCGCCAAGGGTTCCCTGAATGGAAACAAAAGGGTTCTGATAGACAAAAATACGCAAAAAGAGGCACTTCGCAAAAGCCAGGTTCTCTATACTGCATACAATTACGTTGATTCCGAAATCCACATTGATATAAATTCCAGCGAAATTAAGAAACTCATTAAAGAAGTCAATTCTTTGCAACTGGAGTCTGTCTCGATTACGACTGAAGAGTCGGAACAAATCAAAAGCCTGTATTTTGGAAAATTAGAGCCTTTGGAACTGAAACTTGATTCCAACTTAGGGTATGATAATTGGCAGTATTATCTAACCAAGGCTCAGAAAGCATTTATTGAAAGAGACCTCTCGGGGGCAGAACGCCTTGAAGGGGCTGCGGGTACTGGCAAAACGCTTGCCATGATACTCAGGTGTATTTATTTGTTGAAGAAATCCAACTTTACCAAACGTTTTATATTTGTCACACACTCGATTGCAACCAAAAACCATATTCTGGAAGTGTTCAGAAGCAATTTGCCCGAAATAGACAATTATCTTATAACCGAGGATAACTTTTTCGGCAATCTGCTTGTGACAACTGTTCAGGAATGGTGTATCAAGTATCTTGGAGCCTATATCTCAGAAACCGAATACTTGGACCGAGATGCCCGAGAGTCGAAAGAATATCAGTTAATGGTAATAGCCGATGCCTATACGGAGGTGAAAGCCAAAGACATGGCATCATACGAAAAGCTGTGCTCGCCGGAATTCTTGAAGTTTATCAAAGCACACGACGATGACTCCTTGTTTGAATTGCTTCAATATGAGATAGGTGTGGTTATCAAGGGACAAGCTGGAGGTGACATTGAGGTGTATAAAAAGATAAAAAGGCCCAAATATGGCATACCTTGCAAAAAAGATGCTGACTACAACTTACTGTTTCTTATTTATACAAAGTATCAGGAGAAATTAGAGGTGAGCGGTCAATATGACAGCGATGACATCGTAATCTCAGCCACGCTACAATTGACCGCACCCATCTGGAAACGGAGAAGAGACAAGGAGGGCTTTGATGCCTGCTTCGTTGATGAAACCCATTTGTTTAACAAAAACGAGTTGAACATATTTCATTACCTGAACAAAACAGCAATCAAGAATCATATCGTAGTGGCCATAGACAAATCCCAGCACGTTGGAGAGCCGACCATTTATGACGAGGATTCAATGGAGGATATGAATCTTGGCAGAAAAGATTCCTTTTCTTCAAAGTTCAAAACAGTATTCAGGTCATCGCCTGATATTGTAACACTTGCATACAGTGTGTTGTCGTCGGGTATCCAATTGTTCGGAAATGAATTGGAGAACCCGATTGAGAACACAATCTCGGATTTTACGGCTGAAGAAGAAAAAAAATTCTCACGTCCTCAGTATTTTTTGTTGAACAGTGAAGACGAGGTGATAGAGAAAGCTTTTTCAGAAGCCGACCGTTTTGTAAGCGAGAATGGTTGCAAGCGTTCCGACGTGCTTATTATTGGCGTGTCCAATTATTATGCGCAGAAATTGGAAAATCACGCCAAAAAAGGTAATAAACCGGCAGTCTGTATCAAAAGAAGAGGAGATACCGAAGTGTACAAAGAAACCGAGGACACCCAACGGTATGTGATTGGAGATATTGATTACATTGGCGGGCTGGAATTTTTGTATGTGGTGATAGTTGGTATAGATGCCGACAATGTACCTCCTTCTAAGGCAACAACAGATAATGAGGGGTCGTACATGTACATTAAATATGCGTGGTATAACAGATTGTATGTGGCACTTACAAGAGCCAAGTATGGAGTGACACTCATTGGCTGCAAGGTGTTCGGAGTAAGTCCCTTATTGGAAGGTGCTGTGTATTACGAACATATTGATGTTGTAGAGTAAAAAGGTGATGGAATCACTATAGATGCATACTTCAAAGAAAAACAAACGAGTTGGAATAGTAAAGTCCGTTGGGGACTTTACCCGAAAATATGGTAAGGCTATAACTGCTTTTGCAGCCGTTGCTGGTTGTGCATATTCCATTGGATATAAATATGCCAACCTTATCAAAGAACGGGAGATAATGACAATAGAGAATAAACACTCTATGGAACTTTTACAACTAAAGGAAGATTATATGGAGAAATATTTCCAGTTGAGAGAGAATCTGCTGATTAATAACAATGAAAACGATACGATAAATGAAAACAAGGGATTATAAGGAAATCATTGAGGATCTGAAGGCCCTCTCTTCTGAGAATGAACAATTAAATCCTGAAACGAGGGCGCAACTGGAGGGTTATACAGCTGAGATAGAGAGAAAAGTAAAAATGGATACTAAAGACAATATCTTTATTGTTTTGTTTTTGATCATTCTCTTAGTTGGGTCCGCTCTTATGTGGACGATGACTTATTTGCAGAAAAAGGACTTGGAAATAGATAATCAGCGGAAAAAGGGGGTGATTCAACAATACGAGAAGTTTATTCGTTTTGAGAACGATTCAACGCACACATTTGAGTATAGGACGAAAGACGGGAAACCGATTACATATCAAGAGTTGATGGATGAGAATTATGACCTTCTTAAAGAAAACGCCAATTTAAAGAATGATCTTTCTAATAAGGACATCGATCTTGATGTAATCAGAAAAAATTATGGTATTATAGTTAAGCACAAAGACCATCATATTTGGGCCGAAGGTGCAAAGGTAGATTCGGCACTGATATTGTTAGATGTTTATAGAGACAGATTAAAATATGACCCACAGAGAAAGGCGTGGGTGGTGGAAAGGTAGGCTTTCTGTATAAAGAGTCTTTGTTGTGAATTACGATTGACAAACACCATTTTTCGCATTATTAGGAGAATAAGTGTATTTTTGCAGCGGTATTCATAATCAGATTATTTATGATTAATAGTTTATATATCAAGAACTTTAAATCGATTGATGATCTCGAGATGAGACTCGGTCGTGTTAATGTTCTCATTGGCGCCAATGGTTCTGGCAAATCCAATATCCTTGAAGCCATTGGCATGGTGGCTTCCAAAAATGGCAGTTTGATTGAACTTGACAGCATGGCACAACACGGCATTAGAATAGCAATGCCTGAGTTGATGGTTAATTCGTTTTATGGCAAAACCGCACAAAAAACAATTGGCGTAAAATTGATGAACGATTATGGTTTTGTCAATTATCGGATAAAAAGGTTGTCAGAAAACGACATCTATGCACCATGGGCTGTGGACAGCAATTCAACTATTAGAAGTGACAAGTCGGAAGAAGAGTTTGTTTCACAATACTCGCATTTTGTCATTTATTCTCCATCCATTGATGCGCTGCGAGGTTTGTCGTCATCTTCAAAACTCTATCCTCTTGGATTGCATGGAGAGGGGCTTGATGTGCTGATGCATCAAATGTCTAAGGAAGAGATAGCTAAAGTTGTGGAAATAGCCAAACGGTATATATCGTGGATGGATGATCTTGTTTATGACACCGAAGGGCTGATGAAGTATCGCGGGTATAAATTAGGTAGAAGCAATTCTAATTTGTATTTCAACGACCGTTTCATGCAGAAAAAGAACAAATTCTTTTCAGCCGAAAACGCCAATGAGGGTGCATTGATTTTGCTTTTCTATCTTGTGCTCATGGTAAGTAAGGTCACACCACAGTTTTTTGCTATTGATAACATAGATTCGGGATTGAATCCCAGATTGTGTCGGTCTTTAATGAAAGAGCTGTGTGCGTTAGCTGAGACATACGATAAACAGGTCATTATTACAACACATAATCCTGCTATCCTTGACGGATTGAGTTTAAACGACGAACAGACAAGGCTATTTGCTGTGAATCGTTCAGACAGCGGTAGCACACAAGTGAAGGCCATAAGAATGAAACCCACGACTGAAAGAAGAATGAAATTGTCTGAGATGTGGATGAACGGATTGATAGGCGGTGTACCCAACGAGTTTTGATAGGCATGAGGATAGGAATAATTGCAGAAGGATTTGCAGACGCCAATGTTATCAAAGCACTTGTTCAAAAAGTGACAGGTTGCGATAGTTCAGACCTATATTTGTTGCGTCCAGAAGAGATTTTCGATGAGACGGATTTGTGTGAAATGAACTTCAGTAATTGGGGGCTTGTTTTCGAGAGCTGCAAAGACGAGGAATTAATGGCGGCCTTTTTTGAAGAGATTGACGGAGAAGCCTTGCTGATTGTCCATGTGGACACGGCAGAACGAGGAGAAGTAGGGTATGATGTAAATGAACCACGACGCAGTGGAGCGGTCAATTATTCCAGCTATGCTGAAACATTGCGCAACAATATTATTCAGAAGATTGAGTCGCTTATTGCACCACAATTCCATCAGCAGATATCATACGCTATTGCCATTGAAGAAACAGATGCCTGGCTGATACCCCTGTTTGACAATACAAACAGAGATACAGCATCACATGTTCGTGCCAAGGAGCATTTGTCAAACCTCATAGGTGCTGACAAAAAAAGTATAAAAAGGTTTGTTGATACTGGCCGAAAGTCGCTTGACTATGTGAAACTTGGCAAAGAATTGACCAAGAACCTGACTCTTTGTCGAAAGCGTAATAAAAGCCTTGATTTGTTTTGTATAGACATTGAACATCGGTTTCCAAACTAGGTTGAGTTTTTATCGTTTTTCTCTTATTTTTGTGATTTCCCATGACCTACTTTGATCAGGCTTTGGCCTCCTTCAGCCAATTAAAATCCTACTGTGAATCCGAGCACTATAAAGGTTGGGATCCCTACGATGGCCTCAATTCAAAAGTGTTTCAAGCGCTACCCTTTTTCAAAAATAGTGCGGTATGTCGTTTGGCGGTGATACAGGGCTTCAAACGCAGCCCCATCAACCTGCGTCGCATAGCAGGCGTTCCAAAGGAGTATAACGCCAAAGGCGTCGGCCTATTCTTGCAGGGCTACTGCAACTTGCTTAAGATAGTGCGGAACAACCCATCGATGGCGTCCAAACTGGGCACAGAAGCAGAAATAATGGCCAAAATACGAGAGGTAGCCGACTTGTTATTGGGCCTACAGTCGAAAGGTGACTATCATGGAGCTTGCTGGGGCTATAACTTCGATTGGCAAGCACGGAGGCTGTTTTTGTTTCCGAAACACACGCCCACAGTGGTGGCCACCAACTTCTGCGCTACAGCTCTAATGGAAGCATACGAAGCGACAAAGGAGCAACAATACTTGGACACGGCTTTGACCGCAGCGGAGTTTGTGAAGAAAGATTTGCATAGGTATCAATGTGAGGATGGCTTTCTTTTTTCGTATAGCAAACTACCAGGCAATGATACGGTTTACAATGCTTCTCTGTTGGGCAGCCGCCTGTTGAGCTATTGTTACAAATACGCTGGAAATAAAGAATACCGCGAATTGGCTGAAGCATCGGTAAAAGCTTGTTGTAAGGACCAACGAGAAGATGGAGCATGGGTATATGGATTGCTGCCAGTGCAAAGTTGGGTGGATTCGTTCCACACAGGGTATAACCTAGATGGGTTGATAGCCTACGAGGAGCAGACGGGCGATACCAAGTACCACAATTATATTGAAAAAGGGTTTGATTACTATATCAAGAACTTCTTTGAGCCTGACGGCACTCCGAAATACTACGACAACCAGATGTACCCTATCGACATCCATTGTCCGGGACAACTGTTTGTCACTTTGAGTCGATTGCATAAGTTTGAGGAACACAAGGAGCTTGCTGAGAAAGTATTGGATTGGTCCATCCGTAACATGCAAGACAAAAAAGGCTTTTTTTACTATCAGCTTAAGAAGGGAATCAGTTCTAAAATTTCTTATATGCGTTGGAGCAATGCTTTCATGTTCTGCGCGTTGACTTATTATCTATTGGAAGCATAACCAAAATGTATGATTTATGACAGAAGACCAACGTGTCACGCTTAAAAATGGCGTGATGGTTTACCCTTTTACGTCTTTTGACGATGTGTTGGATTTTGCGGCTGATAAAAACAAGTTGCTGGTCGCTGTCAACGCAGAGAAAATCCTTCATGCCACCGATCAGACTCGCAACATCATCAATCGTAATATCGGTTATTGCGATGGCATTGGTGCTGTGATGGCATTAAAGAAACACGGCTGCAAGAATGTCGTCAAAATACCTGGCTGAGAATTGTGGTTGAAGATAGTGGAACGACTGCATCAAGAGGGCAAGAGATTCTATTTAGTAGGTAGCAAGCAGGAGGTGATTGACGAAACGGTTGCAAAGCTTAAGCAAGAATATGAAGGGGTGCGGATTGTCGGATATCGCAACGGATACATCAAAACCGATGAGGAGAAACAAGCATTGATTGAAGATGTTGTGGCCAAGAAACCTGACGTGGTGTTTGTGGCAATGGGCTCACCCAAACAGGAGTTATTGATGGAGGAAATCTCACAGCAACACTCAGCCATATATCAAGGATTGGGCGGCAGTTTTGATGTGTATACGGGTCACGTGGATCGTGCCCCCAAATGGTGGGTGGACCACAATTTAGAGTTTGCATACCGTCTTATCAAACAACCGTCACGCATCAAACGGCAGGTCTTTTTGGTGAAGTTCTGGGTGTTGGTGAAATTAGGGCGGATTTAAATCTTATCAAAGTCATATTGCTCACTAAAGACAAAAGTAAGGTTTTGGTGGAATGTGAGGAAAAAAGGTATATCTTTGCAGAGCTTATATTGAAGCTATGAACCAAATCATACAAATCGTAGTTCCTGCCTTGATGGCGCTGTTGGCCGTCAACTGGTCTTATTTCAAGATTCTCAGGATTGCCAAGGAAAAGAAAATCGTTGATGCACCTGATTTGCGAAAGCTACAACGCACCCCCGTCCCGGTGCTAGGTGGTATTGCCGTTTTCTTCGGCTTGGTTGCGGGCGTGTTGGTTGGCTTGGCGCTTCAATATTGGTTTCCTGTTGCATCTGATGTCCACCTGGGCCCCATCCTCTGTGCTGTTATCCTCATGCTGTATACCGGTGCCATGGACGACATGACGGGCCTTACACCGTTCAGCCGTTTTGCTATCGAAATACTCACGCTTCTCGGCATCATCTTCGGTAGTGGCCTTTGTGTCGACAATCTTAATGGCCTGTGGGGCCTGAACATCATATCGTGGTGGGTTGCCGTACCGCTGACGGTCTTTGGTGGCGTGGGCATCATCAATGCCGTCAATATGATCGATGGAGTCAACGGCTTGAGCAGCGGCTTGTGCATCTCATGCAGCATCCTGTTCGGATTGGCTTTTTTATTGGTGGGTGACACGCTTAATGCGATGCTGGCCTTCACTGTGGCGGCTGCCCTTGCGCCTTTCCTGGTCCATAATGTCTTTGGCAACCGCAGCCGTATGTTCATTGGTGACGCAGGCACCATGATGATGGGCGTGCTGCTCCTTTGGTTTGTCGTCGTCATGCTGAATGGCGATGTCACGGTTTGGGAGCGTTTCTTCGGCCACCGTGTCAACCTCGTCGCCCTTGCGTTGGCCATCCTCGGCGTACCCATTTTCGATACGGTGAGGGTGATGTTCATGCGTATCCTACAGGGCAAGAGTCCCTTTCACCCCGATAAGACGCACCTCCACCATGTGTTTGTCAGGATGGGTGTCAGCCATTCCATCACGGCCGCCACCGAGATCTTGCTCGACCTTATCATTGTCGGGGTATGGGTGCTCTTGGCCTGTTACGGCGTGGCCATCGACTGGCAGCTTTATTGGGTCATAATCGTGTCCATAGTATTGGTTTGGGGTATCTATTTCTTGTTCCACTGGCATGAGGTGCATCACACCGAACTGATGCATCGTCTTGCCCGTTTTGGTGTCAGGACCCAGTTGGGTCACACCCAATGGTGGCAACGCCTGGAGCGTTTTCTTGATGGTCCGGAGGCCCAACCCGAGGTGAAGATGGAAGAAAAGCCACAGGAGCCAGTGGTCAGGGTTGAAGATTTCTACCACTTCGCCGACATCGATCCTAACAACTTCAAGGAACAGGATCGCAAGCGGATATATGACTATATACATGGCAAGGCCGAGGTTTACATCGATGACATCAAGCAACGTAGTGGAGCCAACCCTCTCCGTGTGGATGCCATCATCGACGAGGGTATCCTCGACGGATTTATCGTTACGGTAAAAGAAGGCGTTTGGGGCACACCGATGATTGTTGCAATGAAAGAATAAACAATACGAATACCCATTATGGAAAATTACAAACAGAAAGACCGTGAGGCCATATTGTCATTTTTAGAAGGCAAGGAATTGGTCACCATAGCTGATATCAAGGAAAACAGTGGTGCAGAATGGCTTCGTGTGTTGCCCATATTGACCGAGTTGGAAATTGAGGGAAAGCTCAAGGTGATAGAGCAGAGCGAGTTGGGCTCCCCAATTTCAGTAACGCTGATCTGAGGTAATCAATACGGCTTGTATCATGGTTATCGACAAAGCCTTTCTTGACAGGCTCACCGAGGAAGCCAAGGCATCACCGCGCAAACGTATGCATTACGACTTGCGCGACGACGAGAACGACCTTTCCATGCGCATGTTGAACGCCATGGAACCCGAGACCGTCATCCCGATTCATAGGCATAATGAAACCACGGAAGAGATCGTCGTTTTGCGGGGCGAAGTGGAGGAAATCCTATATGACGACCAAGGCAACGAGGTGGAGCGTTACCATCTCAAAGCCGGTGGTGACGCGATGGCCTGTAGAGTGCCTATTGGTCAATACCACACCTGCCGTTCGTTGAAGAGCGGCACCGTCATCATCGAGTTCAAGCGGGGGATGTATGACCCTGCCACGACGGAGGATTTCTTGAAAAGCGTAAAGGGTTAGGGGTGTAAATCTATCATAAATCTTGGCTTTTTTAAGTTGGCGAGGCGTTGATGGTTGCAATTCTTTTGTATTGCATGTTCAAGAGATGCTCCTATGTGGACGAAGGCGTTTTGGTGGATGAGATATTCAAGAATGGCAGGTAATATGATGTGATTGTTTTGGAGGGGTTTGGGTAATAGTGTTTTGTTTTGGTCTCAAAGGAAGTAGACAAACCATAGTGATTGAGTATAAGTATGCATTTAACTCAAGATTATATTGGAAAAGAGGTTCGCCGGGTGGTTTTTTCTTTAAAAAAGGCATCCGGCGATTATGTCCATGTATTCTCTATCTTGGAAAAGATTGACGTGGACATGCAGGACTATCATGACTTTGCCCCTAATCATGGCTGTGAATTTAACGATTACGACAGAACGGCAGACGGGAAAGAAGACAAACTGTTTTTTACGGTGGATAAGATAACAATTACAAACGAACTTTTTGAGAAACCGTGGGAAAACTACTATTCAGGCACTACGCTTCTAAATGCTTGCACTGAGAATTACCAATGGCCAGCTGGTGAAAAGGATTGGAGAATACTACCGTCAGACGACAATTATAAGCAGGAGTTACCTTCAATTTTGCCACGAAGGACATGCCCACGTTATGTTAGGTATTGTGTCCCTGATAAAATGCCTGATATCATCAAAATGATCCTTGATGATGCAAAACTAAAAAAACAATTAAAGGAGCTTTCCGAAAAGAATCTTGGATATGACCTTACTTTGCATAGTAATTATTTGGGTGGATTCATTTTTTTGACCTACAATACAATATACAGAGGAATACACTTCACTGAGAAAGAAACTAAAGATGGTGTGTATTGCAGACTTGACTACGGACAAGGTAAAGGGCAGCTACTGAGTCTGTGTTTCACGGTTATGTCGGCTGACGGTGGCGTGGTTGATAAGAAATGGAAAGAATTGGACGGAAGCCAAAACCTGTATGAAATAGACTTTGGTAGGCGGTTTCATTCACTGGAAGTGGATATTTGGGATAAGGACAATGACTATGTTGATTTCTACGATAGACTTGTTTTTGTCCATTCTATTCATTTCGATATGCAAGTGGGCAGCACGGAGGTGCACGTGCTGGATGAGGAAGGAAGAACTATCAAGAAGGTGATGAAATACGTTGATGGCGATAAGACTGTGATAGGTGAGAAAAACCCAACAAAGGGTTTGATTGACTCTTCGCCCGAATACGCCTATCAAAAGTTTGAAAAGGCGTTGGACTTTGTGTTTTATGATGGTGAAAAAGACAATGTTGAAGAAAACATTGAAAGAGCCACTGCCGACATTTTGCGCATATTGGATTCGGCACGTGACAGGATTTACATCTGCGACGTGTTTTTCGACATGAAGTCATTGTCGCGCTTTGTGCTGCCAATGAAAAGCAGTTCGGTGGCATTGAAAATACTTTCAGGAAAAAAAGAATTGAAGGCCGATGATAAGAGAAAGAGACTCATGGAAGGTATAAAACTGCTGAACGAGAAGAGCATGGCCAATGTGGAATGTCGGTTGCTTATAGGGAAAAAGGCCGAATTGCACGACCGTTTTATTGTGGCTGACGACCAGGTGTGGATGCTGGGTTGCTCGCTGAATGAGTTTGGCAACAGGGCTACCACTTTGATTAGGGTGCCGAAAGACTATAAGAAGAAATTGGTGGACAGGGCAGAAGAATGGTGGAATAACGAAACGTTGACTGTAGATATCAATGATGCAAAAGAAGATGATAAGGCCAAGCGGAGATATTTCATCTGTAAATGGCTCGACAAACTTTGTGGAAGGTAAGTATTACCATTTCTATGATTTTGGTTTGACTGATAAAGAGCCACTATATTACCGTCAATTACTGGCTAAGGCGAAGAAGACATTATTGATATGGGATCCTTATTATCGTGATGTGGATTTGGATCTTTTCTCTGTTATCAAACAAGACGGTATCTATATTGAGATATTGACAATATGTTATGACGGAGAATCAAAGAATGACATGACCATTTTTGCCAATGATGTAAAGGATGCGATAGATGTTACGGTTGTTCCAAATTGTCAAGTTAGAGTGTTTGCTTTAATGCCCAGAAAATTGAGAAAAGAAACGTGGACAGAATGGCATGATAGGTATCTTATAATTGACAATACCGAGGTGTATTTGGTAGGGACTTCACTCAGTGCCCAAAATAAAACTGACAGGAGTTTTGGGATTTGTCAATTAATAGATACGGATGACATAAATCTTGTGTTGAAATCATATGAAGCATACAGGAATAGCATTAGAGATAGTAGTGGTGGGGGAGGAAATGGTAATGGTTATAAATGTTTAGCAAGTAGATGATATGTTGAAAAGAGAAAAATATATTGCTGCTCATATTCAATCGAGTTTTCGAGTGAGATTGTATTTGATGCTGTTGGATGAAATAAAGAAACACCAGCAGAATGAGGAAGGATTGTGGGGTGAATACACAACTATTATCGAAGATCTTTCTTTGAAAATTAGGAATAAAAAGCTGACACGTTATGAACTAGGTGAGGAGTTTGTGGTAAAGGAATATGGAATACCAGAAGGTGTCACCTCTTTTCTTATTTGTGATTTGGCTTTCTATCATGCTGGTTGTGAGGCGATAAAGCAAGCCCCGACTCCAACCTTTAACTATCTCGAATATATTGAGGAGGATATGGATGGCGCGTTCTTTATTGGGTATAAGCCAGATAAAGAAGCGTTGTCAAGGCTAGTAACTCAGCTCGATGGTATGGCAATGGAAGTTGCAAGCAAGTCGCGAGATATTGACAGACAAAAAGGAGCGTTGGAGCGTTTTTGCCAAGAATTAGATAAGATTGAAAACGAAGATGAGATCATCAAGCAGATAAACTACTATAACGATGGTTCCTATATGGAATTGTGGGGCACGGTCAGCTGTTTGGCGCATTTCTTGATGGTGGATGAAGTGTGGGATGGGTTTTATCGGCTTTTGGAGGTTTTGAAGTACTTCCCCATGCAGGGTGGTGCGATAAGGCTACTCAGGTCGGCTTCGGATGTGGAAGCCGTGATTGAAAAAGTATTTGAACAAAACGGCAGGAAATCGATACATTATTTGTTGAGGGAACAGTGGTTTCATTTGATATGTAAAGAAGGTTCAATACTAAAAGGAAACAGTGAGATAGTGGAGCTGAATGACGAAGATAAAAACTACATTGCAGACTTATATAAAGTTTTTGAAAATAGTAAACCGCAAAGTGTAAAGAATGTTGTAAGCATTTGGCAACAAGTGTTTGGAAAGGAAGATCTGGCTGTTTGGATATCAGACAAATCGATAGAGGCAAAGCGCAAGCACGAAAAATACGGAAAGCCTGAACTTGAGTTGCTTAAGCTGTTGTCAGCAGAGATAAACGTCACAGGCGACGATGTGAAAGGTTTTGCCCTGAAAAACAAGAGTTTTGCCGCCTTGTTGACCTTTGCAGAATCCGTGACCGATGCAAGCGTTGCGGGTTCAGTGGTTGAAGAGATTGCAAACAAGTTGTTTTCAGACTGTTCATATCCTGACACCTTGCTCACTGAGCAATGGTTTGAACAAGCGCGGATTGTTTATCGTTGTTTAAACAAATCGGGTTGTGATGGCTTGGATTTGATGCTCAAGCGAAGGAAACCGCTGGAGGGTTTTCGTGTTGACTTGGGGCAAGCAATGCGAGGTGTGAGTCAAGAAGCCTACTGGTTGGCCGTTTTGCTCTTAAGCTTGGAAGAGAGTGGTGACGAGACGCTGTTTGGAAAGTATGTTGATGTGCTGTTTAGGGATACCCGATATTGTATAAATTCGCTTACCGACGATGTGTTTACGCCTTATTATGTGGCAGAGATGCTGGTTTCGCAAGTGATGACGGGACAGAAGGATGGCTATGAAAAGAAGCTCATTGAAGGCATTCCATACCTTGTGTTTGTTATCAGGGTGCTCACAGCCAACCAAGGAGTAATGTCAACAGAAGTCAAAGAGCTATTGACTACCAGAATATGCAAAGAATGGCCGTTAGAGCGAAAACTGCTGAGCCAATACAAGATGGCAAAGATTGCGTTCTATGATGAGTTTGTAAAGAAATTTATGCAAGGGTGTTGAGATGCCACCTGAAACTTTTTCTTTTGCTTAATGTAAAAAAGATGTAGTTGTTCAATGAAAGTATTTGTTTACGGAAAAAACTCTGATGAAAAAGGCTCTCAGCTTGAAGCCTTGACCACCGCTATATTAAAAGGTATGGGGTATGCTGTTGCACGCAACGTGGTTAAGGCTGGTGGTAATGAGTTGGATGTAGTTGCTACAAAGAAGGAACCAATCGGTGGCGATATTAACCTGGTGTGTGAGTGCAAAGCTCATAATTCTTTGATTTCGATGGATGATTGGCTCAAATTCATCGGAAAACTGCATCTGGAGAAAAGAAAGAACCAAATGACACATGGATTGATGATTGCATTGTCAGGTGCAAATGGAAATGTTTTGGGTTCTTATGAAGAAATTAAATCCGACAACTCTATTACCCTCATAACTAATGAAGAGTTATTCAAGCATATAAAAGCATTTCATCCGATGCTTTCAGAAAAGCAAGTTGAAGAAACTATTGGCAATTATTCAAAGAAGGCAGTGGTTGATATTAACATCGTATATTACAATAATGTTTTTTACTGGCTTATTGGCTTCCCCAATGGTGAGTATACAATCCTAAAAGACGACTTGTCTAATATTGAGGACGATACGCTTGAGTTGTTCAAGAGTATGATTGAGTCGCAGACGGAATCTCGTTTGTTTGTTGATATTCAAAAGGAAAATGAGGCAATACAAAGACGTTCTTTTATAAGGTCGCTTGTGTTAAGCTATACGCTTGATGATGTACATACACTTGATGAAATAGTGGAATGGATCAATACGGTACGAAAGGACTTAATTGTTACTACCGCAGAAGTTGAGGAATGTGTTGAGGCTATTCGATACTTAAGGGTTTCTGATGATTCGACTGTCGTTGTAGTTGACGAAAGTGAAATAGATTTTATCGAGTTTTATCGTTTTATTTTGCAAGGTGCCGTCTCAACAAGAGTTATGGCAACGAAGTTTTACAAGGAGCATATAGACCGATCCTTACTAAACAAAATCAGAGAATTACAGAACAACATCCAAATACCCGAAGAACAGGTCGAAGAGTGTTTGTTTCTTATGAGGCATTCTCCTATGGCTTTGACTTATTCAATCTATGAGGATAAGGCCATAACACGCTACAGAAGTCCCGAGGGCGCGGTTTTTCCTAACATTGAGAAGGCGCATACAGAATGGTTCATGGATAATGTGATGAATGGCTTTATCGCTGATTTTAACAATCAGTCCCTTAGTGAGTATTACCTTGATACCGAAAAGATATCTTCTATTGAAATACACACCAATCTGAAAGTGTATAAAGATGGGCAAGAGCCAAAGGAGATACACCATTATAAGGCGGAATGCCTTGGTCATTTGGGAAAAGAGTATAATAATCAGGCTATATTGATGGTTTAAATACCCGAGTAACTCAATGGTTAAGAAAAATAATCAAACCACATTGGTAATTAGACGCGTGATTGAGTATGGAGACTTTTTTGTTGGCGAAGATCCTATTGATATTAGCGCCACATTAAAGCGCTTTAGCCGTAATACCCTTGTTCGAATGGCAGCTGTCCTTAGCCTTCACTATGGTAATATGTGTTGGCCTGACGCTGAAAACACACTATTCTCCGTGAGCAGCAAAAAGCACATCCCTTATTTAAACAAACTCTTCAAGGCATATTATAATAAGTTGGGTCTAACACCAGACCGAAAAGTAGAACTTCTCACATACAGAACAAGTCTTGAATTATGGAGGCAGATCTTTGCAATACATGTAGACGAATTTCAGGACAAGGTAGAAGAGGAAGATGTTGAATTAATACTGTTTAAGGTAGTTCTCTCAATTAATGAGAAGATCGTTGGTTTCACGGAAAGAGATATCCATTACAAACCAGATGAACTGATATTTCTAAATAGCTTCTTGACAAACGACAGCAACAATTATGATTATAATGCCGTTTTGCAGCCTCAGTTATATTATTTTTACCAATTAATAAACTTCATACCTTCTAATGAAGTGCTAAAAAAAGCAACAGAGATATTGTTCAAGAACTGGGGGATATCAAGTTGGCAGCAATATTACACTACCATTTTTGTTATTGCACATGAAACCGACAAGTATATACAAAGAAAAGGGAACGGGGTTCCAATTATTACCCTTGATTGGATAGAACGAAACCAAAGGTTTCTTTCCTTGTCGCTTATTGAACAATTGTTCATTGATGAAGAAGAATATATCCCGTTTAACGATGATGATGCAATAAAAAAAGATTGGAATATTGACTACCGAAGATTTCGATCTAAACCATTTGTGAAATTAAAGGATGGTTCTGGGTATGTTGTGGTCAATAACCAACTCGTATGTGAACGTTTATACAATAGCCTTTTCTTTGATTTCAGTCCGCTAATCAATGGGCAGAAGAAAAGTTGCGGTTTATTCGACTATAACAAAGGTTTTGTTGAGAAATACCTCTTTCGCAATACTTTTTTTAACTGCATTCCAACCAATTGTTTTACTTTCCCAATAAAGGGCGATGAAACAACACCAGAGAAGCCTAAAGAACCAGATTTCTATGCTCGTACTAAGAAAGGGGAATTAATCATCGTGGAATGCAAGGCCATTAAAATGAACGGAGAATGTAGGGATGATGGTGATTACAGACGGCTTCTTGAAGAACTGCATGAGAAAATCGTTCGGAAAACCAAGAATCTTGATCCAACGAGGAAAGAGTATAAAGGATCTTCAGAGCCTATTGGCGTCGGCCAATTAATCAACCATATTGATTCAATCGAGGCTGGCACATTCCAATGGGACAATGAGATTCCCGACGAAGTCTATTATTATCCTTTATTAGTCTTTGAGGATATTAAAATGGTTCATAAGGGGATTCTTTCTATGGTGAACCGTTGGTTCTATGAAGATGTGAAAAAAGAGGAGTGGAAAGAGTTGGACTTGGCGAACATTTCTTGTATGCCGATAATGGTTGTTTCAATCAACACGCTCTATCTTTATGATAGTTTATTACTCAAGAGAGGGTTGACCAAAGTAATCAACGCATTTGTGAGTGAGAATGCGTCGTATGATACAGAAATAGGTTGGTATAAAATATTTCCAATGGCGGACTTTGACGAGTATCTCCGAAAAAATAAGTACAATAAGAGAGGAGATATGATTAAATGGCATAAGAACCTGCTACGGGGGTTGGAGGAATGATGCCTGCAACAACAAAGTGTCTGCATTAAACGTGGGTTAATGAATAAAAAATTGTGTTATGAGTAAATATGCACCTTTGCTTCTGAAAAGGATAGCAATTGTAATAGTCGGCGATGGAACGGTAAACAAGTTGTCTGGTAAGGATTTGGTTGATTTCTTTAATGAATTCGGTTTTAATGATGACTATGTTTACCCCAATGTTGGTATATCGACAGAAGATTTTGGGAACGGATTATCACGTACCGATTATACCCGCAAAAGACTTAAAATACTTAATGAACGTCAGCAGATTGATGCGATGTTGTCTGTCTATATAGAGAGTTGTGTTGACAAACAATTTGCAGAAGATGCAATAAACAATATTATTGGGAAAGCCCCAGAAGTGAATACCGTTATTGCTTCAGCTAATGTCTCCTTTACACCAAGATCTCAATTTGATGACATCCAAGAGGGTGTACCAACAGTATTTATCAGTTACTCGTGGGATGATGAAGATCATAAACGTTGGGTTCGTAAAATGGCCGATGACCTGAGAAATAAGTATAATATCTGTTCTCTGCTTGACCAATATGAACCCGCTGGATTTGATTTGGTTGAGTTTATGAATAAAGGTATTAGGTTGGCAAATAGAGTTCTGATGATAGGAACTCCATTGTACAAACAGAAATCAGAAAACGGGATAGGCTCTGGCGGAAAATATGAAGGGTCTCTTATAACGATTGAGATTTATCACAATACGGACACGTTCAAATTCATCCCTATTTTGAGACGCGGCGATGACTTTAAAGGTTCATTTATAACAATTGCTTCAACTAGAAAAGGCTTTGACTTTCGTGACGACAGCCTTTATGAAAGTAAAATGCAGGAACTTGTCAACGATATATATTTAAAAAACAATGGGGCACCTGCATTATCAGGCAAAGAAGCTGGGGCGACTAACGTATTAATAGATACGCTACCTGTGGAATACAAAGGTGAAAGGAGCATATAAAATTCAATTAAACTGACATGATTCCCATTTTTCAAGACATTCCCATTCGTGAAGCCTCCCAAGACGAATTCGGAAGAATCCCTTTGTCCGAGCTTATCTCGGATTCCATCATAAAACTATCCAAGGATAAGCATGCTTGTACTATTTATGGAATCTATGGAGCTTGGGGCGAAGGAAAGACTTCGATGATGAATCTTGTGGAAAAACGTCTGTTGGGTAATGGGGACAAAGACAATATCGTCATTGCTCATTTTAATCCTTGGCAGGTGGGGTCCGACGAGTTGTTGATGAGCGAATTCTTCAAGTCTATTTGTAAGGATTCCTTGGGAGAGATTAGGGATTTCATGAAAAAATATGGTGACACGATTGCTTTTGCTTCTAGTGCCGTTGGGAACATTGTTCTCCCGGGATTTGGAATCGTCGTTTCGAATGGGATCAAAAGTGTAAAACAGGCTCTGGAATCTTGTAAAGATACTTTAAAAGAGCAAAAGGATAAGATTTCCAAATCAATCCGACAAAATGGCAAGCACCTTCTCGTTTTCATAGATGACTTGGATCGTTTGGATAAAGAAGAACTGCACACGGTGTTCAGACTTATCCGTCAGGTGGCTGATTTCGACAATACTATCTATATGGTAGCCATGGATGTGGATATGGCATCGAAATCCATTTCCCAATTCTTTGGTGAGGGACGGGTGGAAGACGGCAGAAGATTCATTGATAAAATCGTGCAAGTTCCCATCGCTTTGCCAACCATCCAAAAGGCCTTTCTTGTCAGATACTTGAAGCAAGCCTTAAAAGACTTGTTTGATCAAATCAAACCACAAAACGAGGATGTTATAAATACTATTGCTGAGAAAACGAGCGGACTTTTTGACACAAAACGGGATTGCATTCGTTTCATCAACCAATTGGTTTTTGTCATGCCCTCGTTGGGCGACGAAGTCAACATTACGGATTTGTGTTTGTTGGAAGCCGTCAAGATCATAAGCCAAGAAGCATACACCAAGGTCTATAGACTCAAGAGTCAGTTGCTGAAGCTCAATAATCCAAATGATTTTGCACATATTGCGATTGAAAAAACCTATGAGACGCTAAACGCCGAGTTTGAAAAAGCCGTCTCTGAAATCATCGAGGACATTACACCCCATAAAGCAACAACAATCAAGGCATTGCTTGAAGATGATTTGTTTTCAAACAATAGCATAGATACCTTCGATATCATTGAGAACAAAAGACTTCAGAGCGAAGTGTATTTCGACAAGTATTTCATCCAAGCAGTACCAGAAAAACTGATTCCAGATACCGAAATCGATACCTTGGATCAAAAAATATTATCCATTGACTATAATCAATTGGCCGAATGGATTAATGAAAAGAACAAACGGTTTGGCTATGATGAAATCCAACGAGCGATACTGAGTATTGTTAGAAGGTATGATGAAGAAAAACGTTGTCTCGTCTCAAGTGCCTTTTGTAAAGCATTGTCCATTAGTGAATTGTCTAAAGGGTACACCGTGGTCGGTTTTCCGAAAAACAAGGTTCATGTATTTGTTGCTGAAACACTGATTGACCGATACATGCTTCTGCAAAAAGAAACGGACATGGGAATGAGGCTTATGCTTAATGATACGGTTTTGGATGAAACGCTTTATGTCATCAACCAAGAAGCCGAGCTGCCTTATTGTATGAGTGTATTGTACGAGTTGAACAAAACGGCTCATACATTTGTGGATAAAATCAAATTATCATTCGGCATTCTGAAAGACAGGTTAATACAATTGCCATTTGACGAGCAATTTCGATACCACCGAGAATTGCTTTATACTTTCTTTAACGTTTGGAGGAAGGTGGATAAAACCTCCATGTTTAAATATCTGAATTGGGCTGTTGAAAAGGAGGATTTCTCCTGTGAACGATTTATCGAGGCTTTTATCTATTATCAAGAAGACGATACAAACGTAGGTGCCTTTGTCAGGCTATTTGATGAGGTTGTTCCAAAACTTGCAGAAATAGTAAAGTCTGACTGTGAAATGATCAGAGTGGACAGTTCTCTCGGGTTGTTCATGGCCAATTATCAAGCGTTTTTGGAGGAGTGTCATCCTGCTTTTTAATTCACGATCAAACAATAACGGTATATGTCAAAAGTAAACGTGTTTGTCAGTTCAACTTGTTATGATCTGTCACAAATTAGGAATGACATCAAGCAATGTATTTTAGATTTGGGCCATAACCCCATATTGTCGGAGCTGAAAGATTTTCCAATTGACACCAGACTAACGAGTTCCGAAAACTGTATCAATGCAATTAAAAATGAAGCCGACATTTTCATCCTGATCATTGGCAACAAATATGGCTCAGTGCTGAAATCGGGTAAGTCGATAACAAATACAGAATTCCTTGCTGCCGTTAACAAAGGAATCCCCATCTACACATTTGCCTTGAAACAGATGACGACTATTCTTCCCTTATGGGAGAAAAACCCAGATGCGGATTTTTCCAATGTTGTTGATAACAATAAGGTCTTCGATTTTTTGGCCGATGTCAGAAAAAAACGCGGGCTATGGAATTTTGAATTCGAGAAAGCACAAGATATTGTAGAAATATTAAAAGCGCAGTTTTCCAATTTGTTCCATGATGCATTAATTGCTAAAAGGAAAATAGAAAGTTCTGAGATAAGTTGTGTTTATGAAAAAATCTCAAGTAAGGCGATAGATATTCTAATAAAAAAAGATGCTGCATACGAAATTAGATTCTTTATGCAGAGCATGAAAGATGAGATAGAAAAGTTTACGGATTTACAGAATGATTATTGCTTTTCAATGGCGTATAATTCATTGTACTCAATAGGCAATATGCAACAATTCAAACAATGGGCGTCACATAAAGTGAGAGAACTGCAAAACATCACAAACTCTATCGACAGACTTAATTATGCAGTTAATAAAATAATTGTAAACTCTACTGAACCGTTTGAAATAGATACATTGTATTATTTATCTCGTACTTATGCAAGGATATATGCATCGTTATTAAAATGGGGGATAGAAGTCAACAGTACTATTGCACCAGAACGATACATAAAAGTAATGCATAGTTTTGCTTCCATACCATATAAAATGATTACGCAAATTGAAAGTTACCCTGTAGAGTCGCTAAAGAAGATTGAAGAATGGATGTCGAACAATGATAAGAGTAAAACAATTAATGATGTGATAAATACATTTGTATTTGATTTGGCTATTGATAAAGAAGCATTGAATATGTTTTATAATGAGTGTAATAATGCTTTTATGAAGAAATAAACCTTAAAAAATGATATTAAATAGAACCATTACCACAAGATTGAATAGAATGTTGGATATGGGCATCATTAAAGTTCATGGAAGCAGTCACGACCCAAAACGTTCTTATTCGATGGTTTTCAGAGCAAGTTCAGAACAAGTTCAAAGTTATTGGTTGGTTTTGTTGTTTCAAGTATTTGGATTTACTGTTAATACACTTACAATCAACGTTTTGTGGATTAATCTAGAGTTACAAAGTAAGTTCAAACTTGCACTACCTTGACTTGGGCCGCGACGTGCTGAAGCTGAGACCTGGCATCACCGGCCCCGCCACCCTGAAATACCGCCTCGAAGACGAGATGATCGCCGAATACGTCGCCCAAAAGCAAAAGGAAGGCGACACCCGCGACGCGCAAGACATAGCGGTGGAGTACAACGACAAGGTCATCTATCCTGATAAGGTGAGGTTGAATTGCTATTATTATCGGAATTATTCGTTTGTCAAGGATATTCAGATGATCTTCTGCACGGTGCTGGGGAAGAAGATGGAGTATGCGGGGGAGAAGATTTAAGGTCAATTGATAATTGACAATTGATAATTGACAATTCTCAAGGACTGCAACCGCACAGCGGATTCGACTTCGGTCGGGTCCGCTTTTTTGTTTAAAAAGCCTCAAGAAAAAGATCGATGAAAAGACGTGGAAATGAAATAATTACTATCTTTGCCATAGTTTATTCGCTTCCTTTGTCATTGCATGAGATGTGACTGACGGGGCGAAGCTGTGGAGAGAGGGGAGAGGAATTGAGAATTGACAATTGAGAATTACGAAGCATTAGACGGAGTCAATTTAGTTGAGAGTTGAGAGTTGAGAGTAGTTGGGGAGTGGAGTGTTGAGAGAAGAAAACGTGAACTAAAAGTGTTGATATCTTGAATTGATATTAGGGTTTCTTATGACAGCAAAACTTGATATAACCAAACCATTACGCCTTATAGGTGTACAGATCTTTGAAGGAACAATGAAGGATGTTAGGAAAACCCTAACACCAGGATGGTACCCGTTCATTAAGTGTGATAATAGCGATAATATTGGTGTTTCAAGAGAGGTATACCCAATAGTTTCAAAAGATGTATGTCCGCTTGATTTTTACAATATTGACGAGAATCTGCCCAGAATATCAATTTCTGCCGTTGCTGGCAAAAACGGGTCGGGGAAGTCTTCGCTGATAGATATTATTTATCGTATAATCAATAATTTCGCTGAGAATACTTTCCTGATGAAAGGTGTTGATGAAACCGATGAAGTAGGGCATGCTTACGGCATTGAGGGGAGGCTTCATTTTGAGCAGGATGGCGTTCAGAAGTTCATTGAATGCAATGATGTAGGTACTTATTATTATGAGATTGTGGATGGTGTTGCAGAGGAGGTGAAGATACACGGCTTGACGGAAATACAGAGAGATGCGGTGTTGAATGGTTTCTTCTACACTATCAGTGTGAATTACAGCCTGTATGCTTTCAATCCTTCCGACTACTATTCTCCATTTAATTCGGGCGTGGATACTATTGACAATTGCAAATGGTTGAATTATTTGTTTCACAAGAACGATGGCTACTATTTGCCGATGGTATTGACGCCTTTCAGGGAGGCTGGTCAAATTGATGTGAACAATGAGAACAATCTGGCAAAGCAACGTATAGAGGTGTTGTCACTTTTGTTCCACTCGCAGAAAAAGGAGTTCTTGGATGATTACGTTCCTGAAAGTTTCAATTTCAGATTTAACCCGAATTACTGGGAGGACAAGACTTCTTCATTGTATGAAAAGCCTATTAGGAGCGAAATAAGTCCAGGACAAAGTATTCTTATTTTTAATCTTGAACAGCAATGGGAACAAGTTCTGCAGAATGAATTGAAAAGATTGTTTCATCCTGAAGATTCTCCTCGTGACAAAAATGCGTTGTTTTATCTGGCTTATAAAACCTTGAAGATATGCTCGCTATACCCTAAATATCGTGAAGCGTCGCATTTCGATGAACTGTTAGCACTGAAAAAGCCCGAGCTTGGCAAGAAAGGAAAACCCTTTCAGAATGAAGACGGCAGTGTGAAAATGAGCGTGGATGCCAATGACATTGGCTCGTGGTTTAATAAGAATGAAAGTGTTCTTCTTGAAGTAGTAAAAAGCTTATATCACAGCTCTTGCAACCATATTACATTGAAGATCCATCAATGTCTTGACTATTTGAGAGAGGAACGATACCAGGAAGATGAGAGATGCTTGGATGTGGATAAGGATTTGTTAAAAGGTGAGCAATATTCTACTTACGATGATGTGATGCGACTGTTGCCTCCTCCGTTCTTTATCACAGAAGTGTCGTATAGGAAAAAAACCAAAGTAGCTGATAATTCACAGAGGGATGTGATGACTCTGCAGTCGATGAGTAGCGGAGAAAAGCAGATGCTTTACAGCCTCAGTTACATATACTATCACGTCAAGAATATTGCGAGCATCAAAGGTGAAAACGGTAAGCGAGTAGTGGGCTATCACCATATAAATTTGATATTTGATGAGGCGGAATTGTATTATCACCCTGAATTCCAGCGTGTTTTTGTAAAGCGTCTTTTGGAAAGGCTTGCCATGTGCCATATTAACCGAGTCAATATCAGGAGTATCAATATCATGATTGTTACGCACTCACCGTTTATTCTATCTGACATCCCTGAAAGCAATGTGCTTTATTTGGGTAGAGAAGAAGCCAGTACGGTTGGAAATACATTCGGGGCAAATATTTATGACTTGCTTAGGGACAGTTTTTTCTTGAAATCAGACATTGGAGAATTGGCGCATAGCAAGATAGACGAGATGATAAAACTGTATCGTCAAGAAGACTCTGAAAAAAAGCGAAAAGCTTTTGAAGAAAAATATGATGAGTTAATCTTTGTGCATGAACACTTGGGCGAGGCATATCTGAAAAAGACTTATGGATATATGCTTGAGCAATTGCAAAAGCAATACAAGCCTGAAAAGGCGAAGGAAATGTGGCGGCAAAGATTAAGTGAACTTGACAGGGAACGCGACTGGTTGAATACACTCTTGGACAATGAAAGCAGTCAAATATCCAATTGATCCTATAAAGAGAACGGCTTTAAAGAACAGATACATTGCCGCATTATCAGTTCAAAAAACAAAAGGCGGAATAAGCCGATTGGATTATTGCCAGAGAAAATGGAAAAAGGTTAGGCGTAGACTTCCTCAACGGTCCTATTTTCCATCTGATATAAGGAAAATACTCAAGGCAGAGTTTTCCAAACTAGTTTTGTATTATAAACAATATATCAAGATTGAAAACGTCATATCAAAGGATGACAAAGATGAGCTGGAAAATATTTTTTCATACAGTGTTTTCCACGATACGATTGCGGATTTCTTTATGGATGCCAGCAACGAGTTCGATTTGAGCGTGTGTCACTATTGCGGTATTTCATATACCAATAGATACACAGTCAGTGGAGACGCGATAGGGCTTGAAAGAATCAATTATGCTAACAAAACCGAATTGGGAAAACTTCTTCATATCACAACACCAAAGACTCTTCAGACCATATATGACCACCAACCGTATAATACTCCTTCAGATTTCAACCATGTTGTAAGATTCCGTAGCAGAGATAAGTTTCACTCAATTTTTCCTGCAACGGTTGATAAGAATCATTTCGACTTGGACCATGTGCTTGATAAAGGCAGTTGTCCTATAACAGCCATAAGCTTGATGAATTTTGTGCCGTCGTGTAGCGTCTGTAATGAAAAATTGAAGAAGCAGAAAGCTTTAGGTTCGTGGAAAACGCCTATTGAAGAACTTAGTCCCACTAGTCCAAAGTTTGATTTTGACCATCAGGTTGAATTTGTATTATTGCCAAAACCGGGTAGAAAAATTGGCAACAGGCCCACACAACAGGCCGATGACTACGATTTCACGATGAATGTGAAGAAGCCTGAATATGAGCACTTCATTCGGATTTTCCATTTGCGCGAGCGTTATCTTTTTCACAAAATGGAAGCCCTGTTCTGGCTGGAAATAAAACGCCGTTATACCAACAGCAGAATTGATATGATAGCCTATGCGTTGACAGACCCGGAGTATACTCCTCAAAGAATTAAGGAAGATATATTTCAAATCCCATTAGACCAACGGGCAAGATGTTTTGAGAAATTGAAGAAAGATATGTTGAAATAATCATAAACAAACGACTAAAACGATAACAACAGCTGCAACAGAATTGCAGCTGTTGTGATTTTAGAACAGGAACCATTTGGTCCGTTTTCTTGCCACAGGAATGGCTTTGTTGTTGGTGATGAAATAATGCGATCGGCAGGGTAGATCCCAGTTGCCAATAGACGGCCAGAGGCTTATGGTTTCACCATCGTAGGTCAGTTTCCATTCTTCCGGGTCGAGAGGCGTGTCGATTCGGTGGCCGCAACCACAGGCGCACAAGTGGGCTACGGTCTTATGTTTCAGGCTTACGTAGATTACGCCTTCTAGTAAGATTGAGGGGATGGAATCGACGAAGGTGTGTTTAAAACTCTTCGCTTTCATAATTGTCGATGATGTTACAATTGGTGGTGTAAATCGAACATGGCTCATGTTGGATATCGGCATAAAACCCGAGCATCTTCTTCCATCGGATCACAGAAAGGTCAGCAGCCAAAGCATTCAGTTCGGCTATCTGAATGTCGGTGGCATATTCGTCGTTCTCGGCCTCCTCGCTTCCCATAACATTAGTGAGGTGCTGATAGCAATCGGGTGTTCCGATAGCTACATGAATCATTCCAGACAGTTTGCCGTCGGGATTCTGACCGATGCCCATTCCAGAGTCGATAAAAGGGATTTTATGGTCAATCAAGTGGTCGGCAATCTGGCGTTTGGCAGCCACCGCGTCGAGTGATAGAAACACATAGTTGAGCGTATCAAGGTCAACAAGGTTTTCAGATTTAATCATCACCGCGTGTGGCACGATGCCTTTGTGCATGTTGCTATAGATTGAGGCATAGTAGTCCACTTTTTTAGGTGCTTTCGACAGCGCATCCATTTCCATTGCTCCTGGTGCGCGGAAAGCGTTGTGCGTGTTGATTTCGTCCGCATCGAACAGGTGGATTTCGTCGACGGGCAGTTTGGCCAAAAGGTCGAGGAGGTAAGACCCTGTGCCGCCAAGACCTATGATACCAATCTTCAGTCCTTTGAACTTACTGTATAGACTGGTGATTTTTGCACGGCTGGCGTTGGTATCCATATAGCAGAGGGGACTATTTTCAATAGTAGTATCAAGGGGTTTATTGATCAGTTGCCAAGCCTCAGGCTCCAAGCAGAGTGCAGGAGCCGCGATGAGGTCAAAGTAATGTTTTACCTTTTCGTAATAGTCGGGGTAGTCGCCACTGGGTGGAAACTCTTCTTTCTCGGCATGGCACGAGAAGAAGAAGTTGCTGCGAATTCCTTTGCAGGTTATCTGCCCTCCGTTTGGGTTGACTAAAGACGGCAGGGGCTTCCCGTTGACATCGCAGGGTTGCTCGCCTACCCAGTGGGCGGTGTGGTCGTTTGGGCGTGTGGTTCGATTGCCCGTTGTGCATAACGGCATTATCAGTATGCCGTCTTTTATTTCGTGGTTGGCGTTGAGATAGGGGATGTGATGGACGACAAGGCATCCATCACACGCCTCCATCACAAACCCTTCTTCCTGCAGATGGTGCAGGTCGGAATTAAGACTGGTGAGTGCTTCTAACATTGAAATCCATTTTGTTGCATACATACACTTCGGTTCCAGGTGACATGTGACCTGATGGATTCTGACGAGGGCCGTTGCTATACTTCACGATATAGCCTGCCGCGCCTTGGGCTGGAACGTGAGCATATTCCACAATCTGCTCAAAAGTCACTTTCTCCTTATGATACTCGTAAGGGGTTCCGTTGACAAAGATGACGGTTTTGTGTGCCAAGGTGATGAATTTTTCGACACCGGGCTTGCCCAAGTCAATGCGGTCTTCGCACCCGACATAGTGGTCTTGCCAACCATGCGGCATATCAACGTAGAGTTCTGAATCGGCGGGTAAGCCTGCCAATTGACGGATTTCTAAACCAGTCACGATCTGGTTTCTGCTTTCGTAATTCTTACCATCCACTTTGAAGTGGTACTTTTTGTGCCCCTGAGGGCTGAGAATGGTTTCTTTTTCCATGATAGTTTTTTTTTAATCTTTTATTCAGTTTTGCCCTTGAATTGTCAACCTCCTCTCAGACATTTTCATAAAAGATACGACTAAGCGTGACGGAATTATTTTGGGGAGGATGTCACGCTTTGAAGTATATAACATATAAAACAATATCACAGATATGCTAAAAAAATCTACTAGAAATAGAAAAGACTGCTTGAAAGCAGATGAATTGATGAGGGTCATCCGTGAGAAGGTTGACTCAGACCGGGAGGAAGCTATGAATGCTTTCGGTGAACTCTACGACATATATAAAGATGTGCTGTGGGGGTTATGCGTTAAGGTGTGTGGTGACAATGCGACTGCTGATCTGGTGTACGAAAGAACGTGGAGGAACATACAAAACCACCCAAATTATGATTATCGGGAACACAATGTTTCGTTTGAAACGTGGATGTCGCGTATTGCCCATAATGCTTGGTGTGATGTGATGAAGAAATCGGTGCCAATAGCTGAGGATACCATTGACGACATTATTGCAACGGAAGAGGGTATAGAGGAAGAGGAAATGGAACCATCGACCAATGCAAGGGTTATTGATGAGGCTATGGCTGAATTGACAGATAAGGAAAGAGACATACTGAAGACATATTTGATATACGATACGGATAAAAATCTACACGTGCCTCAAGAAGTGTTGGATGAACTGAAGAATAGGTATCAAACCACTTCGGCTAACCTGAGGAAGATAAAAAGCAGAGCACTTGAGAAAGTGCATGATTACGTCAGAAAACATCAGTAATCAGTTAAATATATAAATCAATTATGGAAAAGATGATGAATGACTTGGATGCTTTTGAGTTGGAAGTGGCTTCCGCTTTGAGGGCTACAGGTCATCTGTTCCCCAAGACGGACAGAGAAATGGATTGCTTTTTGGAGCATGCCGAACGTGTATCGCTGCCTGAGAAGTACCGTACCCCCGACTTTCTTTTCGCGGAGGAAAGCACCCCTGTGGAGAGAACGAAAACCAAAACGATTGACTTTTCCGGCACCGCCCAAAACTGGGCAATGGCTGCCAGAAACGGGAAAGACCTTCCTCAGTCTATTCTCGACAAAATGAAGGAGGACAAAAAGAATTCACAAAAAAAATGACACAAAACGAATGGCGCAAAAGAGAATTGGAGGACCTCGCCGATTTTATTGCAACTGAAAAAGGGAATGACAAACTGCCTGTGAATGTGGCTGCAATAGCCGAAGAAAATGGCATTACTTATTGCCTGGGCGACTATCAGAACTATTTCGACGGTATGTTGGAGTATGAAGATGGAAGGTTTCATATCTATCTCAACAATTATGGCGTTTACACGCTCAAGACCCCACGTCTCAGGTTCTCTTTTGCGCATGAGTTAGGACACTATTTTATTGACGAACACCGTCTGACACTAGAGTCGGGCAAGTCTTTGCACCATCCTTCGAAGTATTGCATTGATCAGCGCAATCCAGTGGAGAAGGAGGCCGACCATTTTGCGTCTTGTCTGCTGATGCCTCGCAGTTTGTTTGAGAAGGATTGTAAAGGCGAGTTTTCGTTTGAGAAACTAGATGGTTTGAGCAAACGCTATGGCACCAGCCTCCCGGCCACGGTTTCGCGTTATATGGAATACGGTTCGATGCCTATTGCCATGGTTTGTGCCAAGGACGGTATTATTCAATACAAGCTGTTTTCGGAAGACTTCCCGTACAAATGGCTGAAGACTAACTACAAGAACAAAGTGCCATTGTTAACTTGTGCGGGCGATTATTTTGAAAACGATGTTGTGTGTGATAATACTGAAAAGGTGGATGCCAAGGAATGGTTTTCGACTTACGACAATCTAAACGGTGTCCATGTTTACGAACATTGCGTCTATCAAAAGAATTATGGACGAACTTTAAGTATTTTGTGGTTTGACTAATAGTTGTCATAAATGTTGTTTTTCAACAAAAGCGGATTAAGGGACTTTACTTTAATGTTGGAATTGGTGGTTTTTGCAACTCATTGGGATATAATAGCATTCGATAATTCAAAATATCTTAGAAATAATTGGTATTTTTATAATCTAGTAAAAGGATAGATGAAAAGTTCTGTTGCAAAGTTCAAGGTTTGTAATAAAAATACAACGGATATGGGTATTATGACAAGACATGATTGTACTATTGGGTTGGAGTAAAAAACGTCAAATGAACCCTAAAACAAGTTTGTTTCGAAAAAAGATATATTTTTGCAAAGTAAATGCCGAATCATAAGCTTCGATATATGAAAAGGTTGGTCATACGTAATGTGGGTCCTATCAAGAGTGTGGACATTAGCCTG
>JAEEGF011459100.1_pt1 | contig 52092 bp, 39 predicted proteins | sample 9134171 | NCBI WGS metagenome assembly JAEEGF01 (sample SAMN16246542, study PRJNA631951) | gut metagenome | biome: gut microbiome; feature: rumen; material: AP-attached | host: Bos | place: Iran: Karaj | collected 2018-10 | reverse complement strand
GGCGTCGACGGCCGGCAGACCCGCGAACTGGTGGCCCGCATGCGGCAGCTTGTGCCCGGGGTAGTGCTCCGCACGACCCTGATCGTGGGACATCCGGGCGAGGGGGAAGCGGAATTCCGCGACCTGCTCGACTTCGTGCAGGAGTGCCGTTTCGAGCGCCTCGGCGCCTTCCAGTACTCCGAAGAAGAGGGAACCTACGGGGCCATCCACTACAAGGATGATATCCCGGCGGAAGTCAAACAGGAGCGCTACGACCGGCTGATGGAGCTCCAGAGCGGTATCTCGCTGGCTTTTAACCAGTCCCGCGTCGGCACCCGTACCCGCGTCCTCGTCGACTCCGTCTCCGGCGACGGCATCCTGGTAGCTCGCTCCCAGACCGAATCCCCCGAAGTCGACGGCGAAATCCTGATTAAAGGCACCGCCCCCGTCGGCCAGTTTGCCGACGTCACCATCACCGGTGCCGACGAATATGATTTAATTGCAGAATTGTAATATGGAATTACTGAAAGGAAAGGTCGCGCTGATTACGGGCGCGGCACGGGGCATCGGCAAACAGATCGCCCTGAAATTCGCGGAAGAAGGCGCCGATATCGCCTTCACCGACCTGGTCATCGACGAAATCGGAGAACAGACGAAGAAAGAACTCGAAGCCTTCGGCGTGCGTGTGCTCGCCCTGGCTTCCAACGCCGCCGATTTCGAACAGACCCATCACGCCGTCGAACAAGTCATGGAACACTTCGGCCGCATCGACGTGCTGGTCAACAACGCCGGCATCACCAAGGACGCCCTCATGCTCCGCATGAGCGAACTCCAGTGGGACGCCGTCCTCACAGTCAACCTCAAGAGCGCCTTCAACTTCATCCATGCCGTCTCTCCGGTCATGCTTCGCCAGCGGGGCGGCTCCATCATCAACATCAGCTCCATCGTGGGCGTCCATGGCAACGCCGGCCAGTGCAACTATTCCGCCTCGAAAGCCGGCATGATCGGCCTCGCCAAATCCATCGCTGCCGAACTCGGCCCCAAGGGCGTCCGCGCCAATGTGGTGGCTCCGGGCTTCATCCTGACCGACATGACCGAGAAACTTGGTCCCGAGGTGCTGAAGCAGTGGGAATCGAAGATCCCGATGCGCCGCGGCGGCACCCCTGCAGAAGTGGCGAAAGTCTGCACCTTCCTGGCCTCCGACCTCGCCTCCTATGTCTCCGGCCAGGTCATCCTGGTCGACGGCGGCATGGGAATGTAAAAAAGAGTCCGGTTGTTGAACCGGACTCTTTTTTCATAAAAACACGGGAACTTACTTCGCCAGGCCTTTCCAGACACCGGCTGCGCAGGCGCCGCCCACCATAGGGGCGAGGATGAATACCCACACATTGGCAAGGGCTTCACCGCCGACAAAGAGGGCCGGGCCGATGGAACGGGCCGGGTTGACGGAAGTACCGGTCAGGTTGATGCAGACCAGGTGGACGAGAATCAGCGTCAAGCCGATGGCCAGGCCGGCCAGGTTGCCCGCACCCTTCTTCGCGTCGGTCGTGCCCAGCACTACCAGCACGAAGATGAACGTTGCGATGAACTCGACGAGGAGTGCGCCACCCACGCCGCCGGCATTGGCGACGCCGTTGGTGCCGAGGCCGCCCGTCAGGTCGGGAGCCGCAACCACCTTGGTCAGAAGCAGAAGGACAGCACCGGCAATGATCGCGCCGATGACCTGGCCGATCCAGTAGCCGACAGCTTCACCCCATGACATACGGCCCGAAAGCGCGACACCGAAGGTGATGGCCGGGTTGATGTGGCAGCCGCTGATGCCGCCGATCGTATAGGCCATGGCCACGACGGTCAGACCGAAAGCGATGGCCGTGCCGACGACGCCGGCCGGCGTGTTGCAGCCGAGGAACATAGCCGTTCCGCAGCCCAGGAGCGTCAGGACGAACGTTCCGATGCATTCTGCAATGTACTTTTTCATAGGCAATATTGGTTAGGAATTAATACAATCTGGGTTAAAGTTAGCAAAAATAATCTGTCGTTATTCCAAGCCGATGCGGCTTTTGTCGGGAGCCGGCGGAGTGGGCGGCAGCGGTTTCCAGTTTTTCAGTTCGGCTTTCAGCACTTCGATGGCCTTGTCGAGCTGGGCGTCCTTGCCCTTGTAATCCTCGAAGGGGTTGATGTCGACCTCGATGTCGGGATCCACGCCGTGACCTTCGATAATCCAGTCGCCTTCCAGTGAGTAGGAGGTGAAGAACGGCGTGCGCATGTCCTGGCCGTCGAGATAATTCCGCGAGCCGGAGATGCCCACGATGCCGCCCCAGGAGCGCTTGCCGATGAGCTTGCCCAGGCCGAGCTGGCGGAAGCCATACGGGAAGAGGTCGCCGTCTGACGAGGAATACTTGTCGATGAGGCAGACCTTCGGGCCGTAGAACGACTGGTTCGGAACCGGTTCGTTCTGGCCGCCCCAGCGCGACATGCTCATACGGTAGACTTCACGCTGCAGGCGCTCCAGGATCATCGGGGAAACGTTGCCACCGCCGTTCATGCGGTCGTCGATGATCAGGGCCTTCTTGTCGAGCTGCGTGTAGAAGAGTTTGGTGAACATGTCGAGGCCTTCGGTGCTCATGTCGGGGATATGGATGTAGCCGATCTCGCCGTTCGAAGCCTTGTTGACCTTCTCGATGTTCCGCTGGACCCATTCGTAGTAAGCCAGGTTCGATTCGTCTTCCACGGGCTTCACATACACCGTGCGTGCATTCTTGCCGGCGGCATTGTCGGCAATCTCCAGCGCGACGGTCTTGCCCACCTTGCCCACGAGGGCCTGGTAGATGTCCACGAGCTCGGAAGCCGGGGTGCCGTTCACCTTCGTGATATACTGGCCGGCCTTGGCCTCTACGCCCGGCCCGTCAAGCGGTGAGACGAGCGTCTTGTCCCACGATGCGCCCTTGAAGACGTGTTCGATGCGGAAGGCGCCGGTCTTGGCGTCCTTGCTGAACTTGCCGCCCAGCAGGCCGGTCTTCACGCGCGGAATCTCCGGCACTTCGCCCGAGGTGATGTAGGCGTGGCCGATGGTCAGTTCGCCGATCATCTCGCCGATGAGGTAGGTCAGGTCGTGGCGGTGCTTCACATACGGGAGCATCACGGCGTATTTGTCGTGGATGGCCTTCCAGTCGATGCCGTGCATGTTCGCCACGTAGAAGTTGTCGCGGGTCACGCGCCAGCTTTCGTCGTAGATCTGGCGCCATTCGGCCTCGTGGTCGATGACCATGTCCATCTCCTGGGTCGGAACGGGCGTGTCGAGCTTGGCGGGGCCGCCGAAGCCCGTGACGTACAGTTTGCCGCCTTCGCGGACGAGGCACTTCTTGTGGTCAGGCGTGAGGGCGACGGGCATGCTCTTCGGGCCGTCGGAGGTCTTCAGGGTCTTGAGGTCGAGCACCTTGACGGCTGCTGCGGAAGTGCCGCCGCGCTGGCCGCCCATGCCGGGCATGCCGCCGCCGAAGCTGCTGTAGTAGAGTTTGCCGTTTTCAGCCAGAAGGAGGCGGTAGCGGCCGGCCGGCAGCGGCAGGACGCTGGCGCGTTGGCCGATGCCGTCGACATCGACCTTCATCTTCTCGGGTGTCTTGGCCTTATCAGGCGCCTTGGCTTTTTCGGGAGCCGGCTTGGCGCCGTATTCATTCGATACGATGGTCGTTGGATCGGGCGTTTCTTTGGCCAGCGGGAGGACGAACACGTAGTCGCTCACGCTGTAGGATGCGTTCCATTCCACCTGGGAATACTGGGAGCGCAGGCTGCGCGAGGAGGTGAAGAACAGGTATTTGCCGTCTTCCGAGAAGAGCGGGCTGGAAGAAGGATACCAGCGGTCGGTCACCTGGTAGGATTTGCCGGTCGCCACCTCATAGAGGAACACGGCGCTCACATCGCTGCCGATTTCCATGGAATAGGCGCCCCAGCTGCCGTCGGCCGAAAGGGTGAAGCCGCGCGGGCCGCTGATCTCACCCACGATGATGCGTTTAAGGGTGCCCGAAGCGATGTCCAGGCTGTAGAGATCGCGCTTGAGCGTGGAGAAGAAGAGTGTCTTGCCGTCGGGACTCCATTTCAGGCCGCTGGGATAGCCGTCCGTGAACTGCGTCATGGCCTTGGCGGCCTTCATATCGCCGGAGGGAGCCACATACACCTGATACTCGCCGCTCTTGTCGGAGAGGTAGGCGATGTGCTTGCCGTCGGGCGACCAGGTCACGTCGCGGTCGTGCGCATCCGGGCTCTCGGTCACGTTGTAGACGGGGCCGCTCTGGGCGGGGAGGGAGAAGATGTCGCCGCGGGCCGACACGAGCACGCGCTCGCCGTCGGGCGAGAGGCTGAACGAGTTCATCCGGCCGGATACGTTCTTGAATTCAGGCCGGCTGTAGATGTTGTCGCTGTCGAGGTAGATGGTCACCTTCTCGCAGCTGCCTTTCTTGACATCATACTTATAGATATAACCGCCGTTCTCGAATACCACGTACTGCTGGGAATAGGAGGGGAACTTGCAGTCATATTCCTTGAATTCCGTGACCTTGCGGGTCTTTTTGGTCTTGGTGTCGTAGACGAAGAGGTTCATGATGCGGTCGCGGTCCGAGAGGTAGTAGATCTCGTTGCCGATCCACATCGGGAAGATGTCCTGGGCGTCGTTGTCGCTGATCTTCTCCAGTTTCGTAGTGCCGACCTGGTTGATCCAGATGTCGTCGGCCTGGCCGCCGCGGTAGTATTTCCAGGTGCGGAACTCGCGGAACATACGGTTCATGGCCAGCTGCCTGCCATCTGGCGAGTAGCTGCAGAAGCCGCCTTCCGTGGTCGGGATTTCTTCTGCGGGTCCACCGTTTGCGTCAACTTTGCAGAGCTGGCCGCGCAGGCCGCTGAAGCACCACTGTTTGCTGCGGTACACGATCTGCTTGCCGTCGGGCGTCCAGCACATGACGATGTTGTTGGGGCCCATGCGCTCGCCGACCATGTCGCGGCTGACGAGGGCGGAATACGTGATGCGCCGGGGTTCGCCGCCGGTGACGGGGATGGTATAGACTTCGGTGTTGCCGTCGTACTGGCCGGTGAAGGCCACGGTTTTTCCGTCAGGAGAGATGCGCGGGAACACTTCGTAGCCCACGTGGGAGGTCAGCTTCTGGGCATCGCCGCCGCTTATGCCGACACGGTAAAGGTCGCCGGCGTAGCTGAATACGATGTTGTCGCCGCCGACGGCAGGGAATCGGAGCAGACGCGCTTCCTGGCGGTCTGCGGAAAAGGCCAGCAGCGGAAGCAGGGCTGCCAGCACGGTGAGGATTCTCTTCATATATTACAGAATGTTGAGTGTTTGTTCCTTGATTTTCTCGAGTTCGTCTTTCATCTTGACCACGCATTTCTGGATATCGGCGTGGTTGGCCTTGGACCCAAGGGTGTTGATCTCGCGGCCCATTTCCTGGGCGATGAAGCCGAGCTTGCGGCCGGGCATGGCCTCGTTGAGCACGGTTTCGCGGAAGTAGTTGCAGTGCTGGCGCAGGCGGACCTTTTCTTCGTTGATGTCGAGTTTTTCCAGCCAGAAGATCATCTCCTGCTCGAGCCGGTTGGTGTCGGGCTGCAGGGCGAGTTCCTTGATGCGGGCGTCGATGCGCTCGCGGATGGCGGCCACGCGCTCTTTTTCGTAGCGTTCGATTTCGGGGAGATAGGTCTCGATCTTGGCCACCTGGGTGATGACGTCGTTGCAGAGGCTGACGCCTTCACGCTGGCGGAAGGCGTCCAGGCTGGCGACGGCTTCGCGGATGGCGGCAAAAAGCTGCTCCCATTGTTCGGGTGTGAGTTCCGTGTTGCGGGTTTCCAGCACGTCGGGCAGCCGCATAAGCGACAACATCAGCGTATCAGGTTCGCAGCATTCCATTACGGTGCCCTTGACGGCTTCCTGCAACTGGTTGTAGTAGTTGAGCAGCGTCCCGCGGTTGATCTGTTTGGCGTCTGCTCCCTGGGTGTGTTCGACCGTGATGAACAGGTCGATGCTGCCGCGGCCGAGCTTGTCGGCGATGTATTTGCGGATTTCGACTTCCTTTTCGCGGGGGATGAGTTGGGTTTTGAGATTGATATCGGCGTTCTTGCCGTTGACCGATCGGATTTCGATGAGATACTTGTCTGGGCCCAGCAGGCATTCCGCCTTGCCGTAGCCCGTCATTGATTTCAGCATGCCATGTACGGTTTTTACGGGTTAAAGATAGTGATTTTTTCCTATATTTGCAGGTCAAACTGCTCGCAAAAATGGAAGAAGAGAAGAAAAACAATTTCCTCGAAGAAATCATCGAGGCGGACCTCGCCTCTGGCAAGTACGACCAGATCATCACCCGTTTTCCGCCTGAGCCGAACGGATATCTCCACCTCGGCCACGCCAAGAGCCTGTGCATCAATTTCGGACTGGCGCAGAAGTATGGCGGCCGCACCAATCTCCGCTACGACGACACCAACCCCACCAAGGAAGATGTGGAATATGTCGATGCCATCAAGGAGGACATCAAGTGGCTGGGATTCCAGTGGGCGGAAGAGCGTTATGCCTCCGATTACTTCGACCAGTTGTACGAATGGGCGGAGCAGCTCATCGAACGCGGCCTGGCCTATGTCGACGACCAGACTCTCGAGGAGATCCGCGTGAACCGCGGCACCGTCGAGACGCCGGGCACTGACTCGCCCTGGCGCAACCGCAGTGTCGAGGAAAATCTCCGCATCTTCCGCGAGATGAAAGCGGGCAAATATCCTGACGGTGCGAAAGTGCTCCGCGCAAAGATCGACATGGCGCATCCCAACATGATGTTCCGCGACCCGATCCTCTACCGCATCAAGCACGCGCATCATCATCGCACCGGCGACAAGTGGTGCATCTATCCGATGTACGACTACACGCACGGCCAGTGCGATTCCATCGAGCACATCACGCATTCCATCTGTACGCTGGAATTCGATATACACCGTCCGCTCTACGACTGGTTCATCGAGACGCTGGGCATCTATCCTTCGCATCAGTATGAATTTGCGCGGCTCAACCTCACCTACACGCTGATGAGCAAGCGCAAGTTGCTGGAACTCGTGGAGAAAGGTTTCGTCTCGGGCTGGGACGACCCGCGCATGCCGACGCTCTGTGGCGTCCGTCGCCGCGGCTACACACCCGAGGCGCTGAAGATGTTCTGCGACAAGATCGGCGTCAGCAAACGCGACCAGCTGATGGACATCGGCTTGCTGGAGTACTGCGTCCGCCAGGACCTGAACGAGCGCAGCAACCGTTACATGGTCGTTTCGGACGATCCGATCAAGCTGACGTTGACGAACTGGGAGCCGGGCCGCGTGGAGTGGTTCGATGCGCCGCTCAATCCCGCCGCGCCCGACGGGCCGAAGCGCCGCATCCCGTTCACGGGCGATCTGCTGATCGACCGTGCCGATTTCATGGAAGATGCGCCGAAGAAGTTCTTCCGCCTGCGTCCGGGTGGGGAAGTGCGTCTGAAATACACCTACATCATCCAGTGCAACGAGGTGGTCAAGGATGCTTCGGGCAAGGTGGTCGAGCTCAAATGTACCTACGATCCGCTCACGCATCCTGCCTCCGGGCAGTGGCGTTCGGTCAAGGGTACGATCCACTGGGTTTCGACGGCTTTCGCCAAAGAGATCGAATGCCGCATCTACGACCGGCTCTTCACGCTGGCCGACATGTCGCAGGTGCCCTGCGACAAGGATTACAAGGATTTCCTCAATCCGGAGAGCCTCGTTGTCCGTAACGGCTGGGCCGAACCCGCCCTTCTCGACGATCCCGGCGACCTGGCCGTCCAGTTCGAGCGTGTCGGTTACTTCAAGAAGGATCCCGACTCCACCCCCGACCACCTGGTGATGAACAAGACCACCCAGCTGAAAGATTCTTTCAAACTTTGAGACTGACAAAGGAAGAAGCGTTGCGGCTGTATCGGGAGGCGCCACTCGGAGAACTCTGCGAGCGGGCACAGGCCGAACGCTACCGGCATGTGCCGGAGCGGCGGGTGAGCTATCAGATCGACCGCAACGTCAACTATACCAATGTCTGTCTTTCCGGCTGTAAGTTCTGCAACTTCCATTGCCGGCCGGACGAGCCCGAGAAAGCTTATACGCTTGCTTTTGAAGATTATCTGCCGAAGATCGCGGAGATGAAGGCGCTCGGCGGCGACCAGCTGCTGCTGCAGGGCGGCCTGCATCCGAAGTATGACATCAACTGGTATGAGACGCTGTTCCGCCGCCTGAAGGAGGCGGAGCCTTCGCTCCGGCTCAACGCCCTCGGCCCGCCGGAAATCGCCCATATTGCCCGTATCAGCAAGTTGTCGTATCACGACGTACTCGTTCGATTGCGCGCGGCAGGACTCGACACCCTGCCGGGCGCCGGCGCCGAGATCCTGTGTGACCGCGTGCGGAAGTTCCTGTCACCCGCCAAGCCGACGGCGCAGCAGTGGCTCGACGTGATGGGGGAGGCCCATCGCCTGGGCATGAGCACTACGGCGACGATGGTCTACGGCCATATCGAAACGTTGGAAGAACGCATCGACCATCTGCTCGCCCTGCGCGCCCTGCAGGACCGCCGCCCTTCCGGTACGCCCGGTTTCCGCGCCTTCATCTGCTGGCCGATGCAGCTCGCTGGCACTGAATTGGAGCGACTTGCCGCTGAGGACCGCCTGCCCGCCGGCATCACCCTGCCGGGCGAGCCCGCATGGAAGGCCGAACCAGCCCGCCGCTGGCCGGCCGACGAAGAATTCCTCCGGACAGTCGCCATCGCCCGCCTGGTGCTCGACAATGTCGACCATATCCAGGCCTCCTGGCTGACCGTCGGCCTCGAAACGGGCCTCCGCGCCCTTGAGGCAGGCGCCGACGACATGGGCTCCATCATGATTGAAGAAAACGTCGTTTCCGCCGCCGGCAGTCACAACCTGCTCTCCGACGGTGAGCGTACCCTCCGCGCCGCCATCACCTCCGCCGGCTTCGAGCCCTGGCTCCGGGACCAGGAATATCGTCCTCGCTGACCGTTTCCCGGGCACAAATACCCCCTGTTTTGCTCCCGTGAAGGTGAAAATCGGCTGTGCGGGCACAAAAACAGCCTGTTTTGCTCCCGCGAAGGTAAAAAACTACTGTGTGGGAGCAAAATGGCCTTGATTTGCTCCCGCGGATGCGCTTGAATCTTGAATTACGAAATCTTCGAGTAATCCTTGACGGTCGTATCGAGCCGCAGGGTGCGGAGCTGTTCGGCGAGGAGGCGGTTTTCGATGTGTTCGAGGAAGGGGTCGGCGGCCAGGATCTTTTCGCCCAGCTCGCGGGCTTCCAGCAGGGCCGGCGAATCTTTTGCCAGGTCGGCGATGTGCAGGTCGAAAGCCAGGCCGCTCTGGCGCGTCCCCTCAAAGTCGCCGGGGCCGCGCATCTTCAGGTCGGCCTCCGCCAGCTCGAAGCCATCGTTCGTGGCACACATCAGCTCGATACGCTGCCGCGACTCGTTGCTCAACTTGTAGCCCGTCATCAGGATGCAGTACGACTTTTCGGCGCCGCGACCCACGCGGCCGCGCAGCTGGTGCAGCTGCGACAGACCGAAGCGTTCGGCACTTTCGATGACCATGACCGAAGCGTTCGGCACGTCCACGCCCACCTCGATGACCGAAGTGGCCACCAGGATGTGAGCCCGGCCTTTGGCAAACAGATCCATGTCGTAAGCCTTGTTTTCAGCCTTCTGTTTCCCGTGGACCACCGCCGTCACGTATTGCGGTGCCGGGAAGGCCTCTGTAATATGCAAGTATCCCTCTTCCAGGTTCTTGTAGTCCATCTTCTCCGACTCCTTGATGAGCGGGTAGACCACGAAGACCTGCCGTCCGCGGGCAATCTGCTGACGCATGAAATTGAAGAGGTCGCCGCGGCGGTTTTCGGTCCAGTGTACCGTCTCGACCGGTTTGCGCCCCGGCGGCAGCTCGTCGAGCACCGACACGTCCAGGTCGCCGTATAGCGTCATGGCCAGCGTCCGCGGAATCGGCGTGGCTGTCATGACCAGCACGTGCGGTGCGACGGCCGATTTCGACCAGAGTTTCGAGCGCTGATCAACCCCGAAACGATGCTGCTCGTCGATGACGGCCAAGGCCAGGTTCCGGAACTGAACCGTATCTTCAATCAGGGCGTGCGTCCCTACCAAAACCTGTACCGAGCCGTCGCGCAGGCCGGTGTGGATCGCTTCGCGCTCTTTGGCCTTCGTGTTGCCGGTCAGCAGTTCGACCCGGGCGCCGGACGGGGCCAGGAATTTCTGCATGCTTTGGTAGTGCTGGTTGGCCAGCACTTCGGTAGGCGCCATGACGCAGGCCTGGTAGCCGTTGTCGAGCGCCATCATGGCCGCGAGCACCGCTACAAGTGTCTTGCCGCTGCCCACGTCGCCCTGGAGCAGACGGTTCATCTGCTTGCCGCTGGCTACGTCGGCCCGGATCTCCTTAAGCACGCGCTTCTGGGCGCCTGTCAGTGGAAAAGGCAGCGCTTCGTAGGTCTTGTTGAAATAGTCCCCGATGCGGCGGAAGACCACACCGCTGTCAGCCCGCATGCGGATGCTTTTCTGGCGCAGAAGCGAAAGCTGGAGGTAGAACAGCTCCTCGAATTTCAGGCGCCGCTGTGCCCGCTGCAAATCCTGGATCGAAGCCGGGAAATGGATGTTCTGCAAGGCGAAGGTGAGCGGGGCCAGGTGCTTTTCTTCGCGGATCCAGGCAGGCAGGGTCTCTTCGAGCGTGCCGAGTACCTTGTCGAGCAGCGTGCCGATGATCTTCTCGAAGAATTTATTGGTGATGCCGGCGTTGTGGAGTTTCTCCGTACTGGAATAGACCCCCATCATCACGCCCAGCTGTGCAAGACGTTCTTCCGTGGCCAGATCGATTTCCGGGTGGACCAGGTTCCAGCTCTGTCCGAAGACGGAAGGCTTGCCGAAAACCACGTACTCCGGTCCGACCTGCAGTTTGTCTTCCATCCACTTGAGTCCCTTGAAGAAGACCAGGTCGATGGAGCCCGTTCCGTCGCTGAAGCGCGCGACCAGTCGCTGGGAACGCGCCTGGCCCACTTTCTCGATGCGGGTGATGCGCCCGCGCAACTGGATGTAGGCCGACGACGAATCGATCTCCCGTATGCTGTAAAAGCGGGAGCGGTCGACATAGCGGAAAGGGAAATAGTAGAGCAGATCCCGGAACGTACTGATGCCCAGCTCTTTGTTTAAAAGCTCAGCCCGCTTCGGCCCCACGCCCGGCAGATACTTGATATCACTGTCCAACATTTGAGACATACACAAATATACGGATTTTTTGTATCTTGCGGAAAATTTAGAAGCTCATGAAAGACAAGATAGTAGTCGGTATTGCTCAAGGCGATACTAACGGTATAGGTTACGAAGTAATTATCAAAGCATTGGCGGATGCACGCATCCTCGAGAACTGCGTCATCGTGCTTTACGGCTCCTCCCGTTTCTTCGGCATTTACCGCAAGTTTCTGCCCGATGTCGAGCAGGTGGCGACCAATGTGATCAACGCCGCCGAAGATGCCCGTTCCAAACGCATCAACATCATCAACGCCGTACCCGAAAGCTTGGCCATGGAAATCGGCCAGCCTACGCCCGACGGCGCCAGGGCCGCCATCATCGCCCTGCAGGCAGCTGTGGCCGATGCCAAGCGCGGCGCCATCGACGCCCTCGTCACCGCTCCTTTCAATAAGCACACGGTTGCAGAGATGGGCTTCGGCTTCCCGGGCCACACCGAATACTTGATCCATGAATTCGGTTGCCAGGACGGCCTGATGTTCCTCTGCTCGGAGAACCTTCGCGTAGGTGTCGTGACGAACCACCTCCCGCTCTCCAAGGTCAGCAGCGCCATCAACATCGAAACGATCCTCAGCAAGCTCCGACTGATGAATGCGTCGCTCAAACGCGACTTCGGCATCATCAAGCCCAAGATTGCCGTGATGGGTCTCAACCCCCATGCCGGAGACGGCGGCTCGCTCGGCAACGAGGAAATCGAGACCATCACTCCGGCCATCAATGCCGCCAACAAAGAAGGCATCCTGGCCTTCGGCCCGTATTCCCCCGACGGCTTCTTCAGCATCCACATGCACGGACAGTTCGACGCCGTGCTGGCCATGTACCACGACCAGGGGCTCATCCCCTTCAAGGCACTGGCTTTCGACAGCGGCGTGAACTTCACGGCCGGTCTGCCGATCGTGCGTACTTCGCCCGACCACGGCACCGGATACGACATTGCCGGCAAGAACAAGGCGCTCTCCGATCCGATGCAGCGTGCCATCTTCGCCGCCATCGACCTGAGCAACAACCGCCGCCGTTACGACCAGATGTACGCCAATCCGCTTGAAACCAAGCATTTCGAGGGTCCTAAACACGAAAAGACCATCCTTCCCGAATAGTGGATCGCGCACCCATTCAACTCTACACCGACGGGGCTTGCAGCGGCAACCCCGGGCCGGGCGGTTTTGCAGCCATCCTGCGCTGCGGCAGCTATGAGAAAGTCTTCTCGGCCGGCTATGCCACCACGACCAACAACCGCATGGAATTGCTGGCCGTGATTACCGGTCTGGAGGCCATCCGCTGGACGCAGGCCGACGTGACGGTCTGGAGCGACAGCTCATACGTCGTGGATGCGGTGGAAAAAGGCTGGGTGTTCAGCTGGGAGCAGAAGAAATTCGCCAAGAAGGCGAATGCCGATCTGTGGCAGCGCTTCCTGGCGGTGTACCGGCGGCACGATGTCAAGTTCGTCTGGGTACGCGGACACAACGGCCATCCTGAAAACGAGCGCTGCGACCGTCTTGCAGTCGCAGCGTCACAAGGAAAAGAGCTTTTGGCCGATGCCGGATATACCTCTGCAAGCGGCGTGTCGGCCAGTAGCGCATCAGTCGTTGGCGCGCAGGAAGCGTAGAGCTTTCAACATCCAGGCAGGCAGCGGCTTGTGGTCGTCACGCTTGCGGAAATCGAGATAGATACCCCATTTCTTCATGATCGGAATCCGGAAGGTTTCGACGAACTCGATGAGGGTTCCGTCGGGGTCTTCGATGTAAGTGAAATGGCCGTCGGCGTCGCCCATGGCAAAGTCGACGCCGCTGTCGCAGACAAAGGGATGGCCGGCTGCCCGGCAGTCGCGCTCCACGGCCTCCATGTTGCGCACGTCGAAGCAGATCTGGATGTAGCCGGGATCGCCCCAGTAGCGGTTTTCATAGATCTTGACGACAGGCATGTCGAATGCCTGGACCAGTTCGAGATGAGCGGGGCCCATCAGGGGAGAAAGCGGTCCTTCGAAGGGTCTGCTGCGTTCAAGCAGCACGCGCCGGACCTTGCGTTCACCGCCGGGAATGCCTTTCATGTCTTCGAAAACGCCAGTCTTGTCGGCGCGGACGACATCGAATCCCAGGACCTGGCCGTAGAAGGCGATGGAGCGGTCCATGTCGCTGACGCCGAGCACGGCGCCGCCGGTGCCGCCGGTGGTCACGGTTTTGGAACGGGCGAAGACAAAGGGGTCTTCCTCTATCTCGTAGATGTTGTCCCACGGATCGAAGAGGTAGAAGTGCTGCAGGCCGGCGAAAGAAGTGCAAGGCTTGTTCAGCAGGCGCAGGCCTTCTCGCTGGAAGAAATCATAGGTCGCCTGCACGTCGCGGCTCTTGATTTTGGCGATGAAGGTGCCCAGGTCGCCAAGCTGGGGCTGCTGCGGGGGATACTTGAGTTCGCGGCCGCGAGGCTCCCAGATCTCCAGGCCGCCGCCGCCCTGCAGGTTGACGGCGAGAATGGCATAGCGAGGCTGGGGCTTGCCGCCGGTGTACGGCAACATACGTTCGGCCACGCCGACGGCGTCAACCACGGGAATGTCGATCCCGAAGTACTTCCGATACCATTTCCACGATTCTTTGGCGTCCTTGACGCCGACGCCCACCTGCTGCAGGCCGCAAATGACTTTTTCTTTCATTCCTTCACGGTTTAACCGTACAAAGATAATCATTTTTCGGGCGCACTGCTCGGGACCCGGCCACAGAATGACGCTGGCAAGTCGGAGAGCCATTCTGTGGCCACGATTCGGGCGAAAACTGCGGTTTCCTGGCCACAGGATGGCTAAGGCAGCCCGTAGAGCCATTCTGTGGCTGGCGGGCGGGCATGTCAGGACGATTTCGCGAGCGGGAGCGAATTTGACGGCTATACCTGAACGATGTCGCCGGCGGAGACGTACCACAGCCAGCCTTCGACAGCGGGGTAGCCCATCTGCTGCAGGAGGGAGACGTATTCCTTGACCTGGCGGCGGTGGGCGGCGTGGGGAGTGCCAAACTTGTAGTCGATGACGATGACGCGGCTGCCGTCTGGCGCCAGCAGCACGCGGTCGGGACGTTTGATTTCGCCGGTGGCATCGACGATGGAGGCTTCGTTCATCACGCGGTAGGTGCCGTCGAACCAGTGGCGGTGGCCGCTCTGCGCTTCGAGCTCGGCGTCAATCTCGACGTCCGCCATGTCACGATGCTTGTTGATGCCTTGCCGGCGGGCGCTTTCTTCCTGCGCGAAATAGTCGTCCCCGCGCAGCGAGAGTTTCAGCCGGTCGGGGGACATGGGGACGCTGGCGAATACGGGCTGCGGGTCATCTTCCAGCTTCGTGGTGGCAGCTTTCCGGACAAACGGCTGGCGCGAACCGACAGTGAAAGATTGCTCCTCGTCCAGATCTTGCTGGAAAACCTGGTAGAGCAGGTCGCTGATCTGTGCCATCCGGGGCTTCTCGGGCAGCGGCGCATAGAGCAACATCCGGCTGCGCGCACGCGTCAGGGCCACGTACCAGTTGTTGACCACGTCGACATATTCGTTGATGCGTTCGAGGCGGTAATCTTCCGCAAAGCAGGTGTCCAGCAGCTTGGAAGAGGCCTTGAGCGGAATCAGGCCCAACTCGGCAAAAGGACCGGAAGTCTCGCACCAGATAGTCCGTTGCAATTGGGGACGGGGCAGGAATTCCTCGTCGACGAAAGGAAGGATGACCGCGTCGATGCTCAGGCCCTTGGCCTTGTGGATGGTCATCACGCGCACGGCATTCTGACCGTCGGGCGCACAGATGGACTTCTGGCAACCCTCCTCATCCCACCACTGCACGAAGCCGCGCAGGGAAGAACCGTATTTTTCCTGCCAGGCCAGGACGGCGTCCAGGAAAGCGTGGATGAAGGGCAGGTCGGATTCCCCGTGGGCCAGCACAGGCAGCTCCAGCAGCCGCTCGCACAGTTCGTAGAGCGAACCCGTTTCAAACGCCGGCAGATCGACTCCCAGTTCTTCGGCCAGCAGACGGTTCACGGGATCTTCGGGATCGACCCGCCAGGCCAGCAGCGCCATCAGGCGGCCGATGCAGGGCGAAGCGCTGATCTTCAGAGAGTCTTCGGTCAGCACGTTGATGCCGTTATCCATGAGATGCGAAGCCACCTCCGCGCCTTGTGAATTCTTGCGGACGATGATCGTAATTTCCTTGTAATCATATCCTTCCGCAACGAGCTGGCGGATGTCTTCCACCATGCGACCGAGCGCTTTCTCCTTCCAGCCCTGCGTATCATCGGAAGAAAGGAACGACAAGCGCACGTAGCCTTCGGGATCCGAAGCGTGTGCAGCCGGAATCTTCTGTTCCGCATCGTTGTAGATTTCACCGACTTCGTTTCCCACATCTTCCAGCCCCGTCCCCGAAGCCAGGAGCGTTCCCACCCGGGTGAATATCCGGTTGTTGAAACTGACCAGCGCGCTGCCGCTCCGCCAGTTTTCACTGAGCGGCTCCTCGACGATGGCCGCCCGTCCCAGGTCGCGATAAAGATAATCGCTCAGCAAGCGCCAGTCGGAACCCCGCCATCGGTAGATCGACTGCTTGATGTCGCCCACCACCAGATTGTGATAGCCTTGTGCCACGCTGTTGGCAAAGAGCGGCCTGAAATTGTTCCACTGCAGCAGCGAAGTGTCCTGCGCTTCGTCGAGCATCAGGTGGTCGTAGCGGTTGCCAATCTTTTCATAGACGAACGGCGTCTCGTCGTCGGCGATGATGCGGCTCAACAGTTCGGTCGACTGCCGGAGCAGCACCACGTTGTTTTCCTGAAGATAGGCTTGCAGATGGTGCAGCACGTCGGCATAGATGCCCAGCAGATGCAGGTTGTCGCGGATGAGCCGGGCGCTGTTGTAATCGCGGATGCCATTGTCGTACAGGGCGATGGCTTCCTCCACAATCTGGGACATACCGTCGTGGTCGGGGAAATCGTCGAAGGACTGGCGAAGCCGTTCCGCATTGGGCGCGGCAAAGTCGCCCGCCGCCCATTTGCTGAAAACCAGCATCGGGCCGCGACTCTTTCCCTTGAAGTCAGCCGGGCCGCGGCCATGCGCCTGCATCAGCGCCAGTGCTTCGGCCGCCAGTCGTTTCGCCTTTTGCTCAAAGCCCGAGATCATGGCACTGAGCTTGCCGCGGAAAGCCTCCACAAGGGCCTTGTCAGCAATGATGCTGGGAACGGACCGCATCTTGAGCAGGAAGGATTCATCGAGGAAATGGCCGGCCATCTCGCGCAGCGAAGCGCTGATGCTCCAGCTTTTCCCCTGTTCCACCAGGTCGAACGAATAGCGCCGCAACCAGTCGAGCAGGATGGCGCCCTCGGGCTCATCCATCGAAGCAAGCATCAGGTCGACTACCTGCGAGAGGACGGCATCGTCGTCGAGTTCCACGCGGTAGGAGGCGTACTGGCCGATCTCGCGGGCGAAGGCCCGCATCACCGTCTGGAAGAATTTGTCGATGGTGCTCACGGAGAAGCAGGAATAGTCGTGCAGCATGCGCCGCAGCCGGTCAGCTGCCAGGGAAGCCCGCGCATCATCGCTGTGGGCAAGCTTGTAGAGCTCCTCGATGACGCGCGACTTCATCTCGTCGGTCGCCTTGTTGGTGAAGGTGACGGCCAGGATGTGCTTGTAGCGCAGCGGATCGTCGGCCAGCAGCAGATCCAGGTAATCCTGGGTCAGCCGGTGGGTCTTTCCACTGCCTGCGGAGGCTTTGACAAGGCTTACTGGCGGTTGCATAGGCGTTTGAAATAACAATACTGGCAGATTTCCTCACGCTCGGTCGCGACGAAAGGCGTGGCGGGATCGAGGACTTCCGCCACCAGTGCGGCGAGCCGCTGCTCAAAGGCATCGAGTTGCTCCGGTGCAATCGAATAGCATCCAGGCAGTTCTGTGGAAAAGATGTCGCGCAGCGAATAGATGCAAGGCGCGAAACGCTGGGACGGATCGCTGGCGGTGCGGTATTTCAGCAAAGCGTAGAAGTAGAGTTGGAAGCCGATGGACGGCCGCTTTTTGAGCGTGCGGTCGAAAAGTTTGTCCACATCCTGGCAGTCATCCTTTCCCTTGACATTGCCGCTTTTGTAGTCCACGACCCGGACCAGGCCCGCTTCCTGCGAATCCAGCCGGTCGATTTTGCCGAACAGTTGTACCTGCCGCCCGTCAGCGAGCGGCAGCGTAGAAAAGACTTTATCTTCCAGGCCCTGCAGCCACAGTGGCCGCTGTGCGCTGAGGGTCGCATCCACTTCCAGCGTCCTGCGCACGAAATGGCGGATCAGGTCGCGCAGAATCTGGTTTTCGCCCGAGATCTCCGTGATGCGCGCCTCTGCAAAAGCATCGTCCAGCAGCCGTTCGATGCGTTTCCGGTCGTTCCGCAAGGCTTTCAGGTCTTCCGTGCGCAACTCTCCGCCCAGGAAAGGCTGGTAGAGCCATTCCATCACCCGGTGATAGAGCGTGCCGAAGATGCCGGCATCCAGGTCTTCCACCACCTCGTCCTGCTCGCGTATCTCCTTCACATACTGGTAGTAGAACTGAAGCGGACAGTCGAGATAGGCATTGAGCGCCGAGGCGGAGAAGGTCTTGTGCCGGATGAAAAAGCGGTCTTCCAGCTCCTGCAGGACAGCGGCATCCTTTTCAACGCAGGGCAGTTCCTGCTGCCCGCCCTTCGAGGAGAGGGCATAGGTGGCCACTTTCTCGACCAGCGGCACTTCGTAGAGGTAGCGGAGCTGCTTGATGAAACGGCTCTCCTCGCCGCTCTGCAGGCCTTCGGTGCGGGAGTCGTAGAGCAGGTAGATGCGCCGGGCGCGGCAGATGCCACGGTAGAAATAATACGACCACATGGCGTCCTGCTGCTCGTAGGTGGGCAGGCCGAAGCCCAGGCGCAGGTTGAAGGGAATGAACGAAGCGCTCACGCTGCGAGAAGGGAAGATGCCTTCTCCGACCGAGAGCATGATGACAGTGTCGAAGTCTAGGGCACGGGTTTCCAGCGGGCCCATGATCTGCAGGCCGCTGAGCGGTTCGCCTTCAAAGGGAATCTTGACCAGCGCGATGTACTGGGCCAGGAGCCGGTACCAGGTCCGGGGCTCCAGCGTCTCCAGCGGGAGTCCCATGCCTTCCAGTTCGCACACGGCTTCGTGATAATGATAGAGGAACTCGCGTTCCAGCGGGCGCTGGCCGGGCTGCACCTGCTCCAGGATAGCCTTGAGCCAGGCAGGGATGGCGTCGGTCCGTGGGATGGCCTGGAAGACGGTGGCACAGATACCGCCGGGGGCGGCCAGTCGTTCAGCGGGCACGAAAATCAGGTTTTCTTCGCGGATGGCCAGTTTAAGGTCGGAAATCTGTTGTGGATCGGCGGCTGCCGTGATATAGGGATGCTCCAGCAGGTCCACCACGTCGCGGTGGTAGAAGCCCCAGCGTCCGTTGCGCTGCCGGGCATTGGCCTGCAGGCGCTCCAGAAGCTGGAAGATCTGTGCGCCGCTGCTGGCGGAGAGCGAATAGCCCATCGTCACATTGACCTTCCCGATGCCTTCGGGCACGGCGCCCAGCATCGGGAAGAGCAGGTTTTCGTCGGGCAGTACCACGGCGGTCTGCTCGGGATGCAGCAGTTCGCCCTGTTCCTGCAGCTGCTGCAGGATCTGCATGGCTTTGCGCGTCTGTCCCACGGCAGACGGGACGCGGATCACTTCGAAATACTGTTGCTGCGGGTCGCGGGCCGGGCAGTCGAAGGCTTGTTTCGGAGGATAGCGTTTGATGTTTTCGCGGAGGAATCGGCCGGCGAGGTTGTCGGGGTCGGTGACCATCGGTCCGTCGAAATCCCAGTAGAAATCGGCCCGGCCTTCTTTCTTCAAATGGTCGAGCAGGGCTTTCTCGCAGGCATTGAGGGCATTGAGTCCTACAAAGACGATCTCGTCGAACGCTGGCAGCAGCGTTCTGGCTTCCGGCAGCGATTCCGCCACCCGCCGGTAAATCATCCCGGCATACGCCAGTCCCTGCGCTTCCAACGCGCCCTGGAAAGCCGTATAAAGCGGATAGAGGATATCCCAAATCTCCGCAAATTTCCTTCTCGCACTATCGCCGTCATGCCCGGCTTGACTTCCACCGTCATTCCGGGCTTGACCCGGAATCTCAAAGCTGTTGCAGAACGCCGCAATCGCCGCTTTCTGGTCTTCCGTCAGAAAGTCATAGTCAGTACTCAACGCCTTGAGGTCATGCAGGTTGACCAGCAGGCGACGCACATCGACGAGATACTTGTCGAGGTCGTCGAAATCGGAGAGCAGGATGTCGCCCCAGTAGATGAACTGGTCAAAAGGCTCCGGACCGGTCTCGGGGCTGCCGGGCATCAGTTTGATGTACTCCTGGTAAAGGATGTACAGCAGGCGCGCCTTCTGCTGGGATTCCTGGATACCGGCGATCTTGGCGAAGAGTTCGTCGATGGTCAGCACGTTGGGCACGAATACAGGCCGCCCGGCCGCCTTACCCAGATAGCGTTTGAAGAAGGTGGCGGACCGCCGGTTCGGGAATACGAAACACACCCGGTCCAGCGGTCCCCGCTGCGCGAATCGCTCCGCTACTGCCTGTAAGAATACCATCGATTGTCGTCTATGCAAAGGCTTGCTCCCAGGCGCGGGTGGGATATTGCTTCGAGGACCCTAACCACCCTCGGTTAATAGAGGGAGGGGCCCAAAATTGACGTCAATTTTGGGAAGGAGACTCGCTTGCGAGTCGGTCCGAGAAGCAATTCCCAGAGCGCCCAGCAAGCCGTAGATTAACAATACCCCGGCTTTTCGAGGAGCTTGAACATGTTCTTCTTGTAAGCCTCTACACCAGGTTGGTTGAACGGGTTGACACCCAGGACGTAAGCGCTGATGCCACAGACTTTCTCGAAGAAATAGAAGAGGCAGCCGAGATTGTATTCATCCAGCTTTTCGACGTGGATGTCGATATTCGGCACGCCACCGTCGATGTGCGCCATCTTCGTGCCGAGCTGCGCCATGCGGTTGCAGTGCTCCACATGCTTGCCCGCCAGATAGTTGAGCCCGTCCAGATTCTGCTCGTCGCTGGGGATGGTCACCTCGCGCTGTGCGTTGTCAATCGTGATGACCGTCTCGAAGAGCATGCGCTCGCCTTCCTGGATGTACTGCCCCATGGAGTGCAGGTCGGTCGTGAAGATGACCGATGCCGGGAAGATACCCTTGCCATCCTTGCCTTCGCTCTCGCCGAACAACTGCTTGAGCCACTCGCCCAGATACTGGAGCTTCGGATGGAAGCTGGCGAAAAGTTCGACCTTCTTGCCATCGTCGTACAGCAGATTGCGCATGGCGGCGTAGCGGACAGCCGGATTCTCGCCGCTGGCAGCGAACAGGGCCTTCTCGGCGTCCTGCGCACCACGGACCATGGCCGCGATGTCGAAGCCGGCCAGGGCGATGGGAACCAGACCCACCGGCGTCAGCACGGAGAAGCGGCCGCCGATGTTGTCCTCGATGACGAAAGTCTTGTAACCTTCCTGGTTCGCGAGCGACTTGAGGGCGCCGCGCGCCTTGTCGGTGATGGCCACGATACGCTCGCAAGCCTCTTTCTTGCCGTAGGTCTGCTCCAGATAGCTCTTGACCAGACGGAACGCAACGGCGGGCTCCGTCGTCGTGCCGCTCTTGGAGATCACCACGCAGGCCGGATTGCGGACGCGGAGCAGGTCGAGCAGTTCGGCCGTGTAGTCTTCCGAGAGATTCTCGCCGGCGAAGACGACCTTGGGTCCGTGGCTGCCGAGCTGGCAGGCAAAAGTGTGGCTGAGGGCCTCGATGGCGGCTTTGGCACCCAGATAGGAGCCGCCGATGCCGATTACGACCACAAGGTCGATCTCACGCTCGAGCCAGCGGTCCACGACACTGAGACAGTCGTCCAGTTCCGCTTTGCCGATCGAAGAAGGCAGATGCTGCCATCCGAGGAAATCGTTGCCGGCCCCGCTCTCTTCCTGCAGGACCTTCTGGGCCGCGAGGGCCTTGTTGACATATTCGTTGAACTGTTCTTTCTTGACAAAAGAGTCACAGCCAGTCAGATCGATGTTTACCATGATATTGCGGATTTTAAGTTTTCTAATGATAGTACTGCGTCATTCTGCACGGCTTCTCCCAGCCGTAGATGTCGGCGTATGCAGTCCATTCCGTGCAGATCGGTGTAACCCAGTTCAGCAGGATCTCTGCTTCGGGGTAGGTGGCCGGGCCACTGAAATTGGCGGTCGCCACCAGATTGTCATTGCCGTCAACGATGTTGAAACCATTGTCGGTCATATTTCTATAATAGCAGGTCAGATACTTGACGGCATCCAGTGTGTATTTGTCTTCCAGGACGACGGCCGTCCGCAGCAGGCAGGTATTGTCGCTGTAAAGACCGATGTCGATGTTGAATCCGGAGTAGCCGTACGGATCTTCCATCTGGGTTGACTCGATGGTCCCGAGATACTCGGCGACGAGCATGACTTCGTCCTCCTTCGGATGACAGGCGACTGCCATGGAGAAAGTCACGGCAATTAAAATGAATGAAAATAGACGTTTCATATTATTATATACTACCAAATGCAAAGATTCTTTCTATTAGATGCAAAGATAACATAAATTCTTCACTCCGCCATCTCAGGGCCAATCTATGGCCGGAGTTCTGTTAGAAGCTGACAGTCAGGCCGTCGTAGGCGGGCTGGAGGGAGAAGGGGAGGGCGGAGAGCTCTTTCGTGAGGTCGGCATGGCGGGGGAGCATGTGGGACAAGTGCGTCAGGAAGCTTTGCCCGGCGCCGACGCGGCGGCAGATTTCGATGGCTTCCTCCAGCGCGTAGTGTGAGATGTGCTTGCCACGCTTGACCGTGTTCAGGACAAAGATTTTCAGCCCTTTGAGTTTCTCGAATTCCGGTTCGGGAATATAGTTGGCGTCGGTCACATAGGCGCAGTCGCCGAAGCGGAACCCCAGGACGGGCAGTTTGTAGTGCATGGCCCGGATGGGGATGACAGGGATGCCGTCGATGTCGAAGGGCAGGCTGGTAATCAGGTGGATGTCCATCTCCGGAGCGCCGGGGTAGGGCTTTTCGGCAAAGACGTAGTAATATTCTTTTTTCAGGGATTCCAGTACGTTGGCCTCGCAGAAGATGGGGAAGGACCGCTTCTCGAGGTAATTGAACGAGCGGACGTCATCGAGGCCGCCGGTGTGATCCTTGTGGTTGTGAGTCAGGAGGATGGCGTCGAGATGACTGATGCCTTCGCGGAGCATCTGCTGCCGGAAATCGGGGCCGGCGTCGATGAGGAAAGTCCTGCCCTCGTAGCGGATCAGCGCCGAGCACCGCAGCCGCTTGTCGTGCACGTCCGGCGACGTACACACCTCGCACCGGCATCCGATCATCGGAATGCCCTGCGAAGTCCCGGTCCCTAAAAACGTAATACTGTTCATCATATATGATTAGATTGCCGTAAGAACGAGGATATATGTCTTGAAGACCCTAACCACCCTCGGTTGATAGAGGGAGGGGCCCAAAATTGACTTGGCAATTTTGGGAAGGAGACTCGCTTGCGAGTCGGTCTGAAAGACATATATCCGAGATCTGGAGGCAATCATATTGTTACTTCTACGATCTTGTTGATCAAATCTTTATCATACGGCCGCTCGACGCGGAGGTAGTTTTCGGTGTAGCCGAACATCTTGCCACCTTTCATCGTGCTTTCAAAAAGGACCTTGGCCTTGCGGCCGGCATTGGCCGCTGTGAAGTCGGCGTGAAGACGATCCGAAAGTTCCTGCAGCCGGGCAACACGGACCGTCTTAACGCTCTCCTGCACCTGGTCGGGCCGCTCTGCGGCCGGCGTCCCAGCCCGGCGCGAGTAGGGGAAAATATGCAGGAAGGCAGGCCGTACCCGCTCCAGCAGCCGGTATGTCTCTTCAAAATCCTCATCCGTCTCCCCCGGGAAGCCCACGATCACGTCGATGCCGAAAAACACCCGCGTGTAACGCTCCTCCGGCTTCTCCAGGATGTCGCGGATCAGCGCGATCTTGGCCTCGAACTGCTCAGCCGTGTAACGCCGGTGCATCCCCTTCAGAGTGCGGTTGCAACCCGACTGGATGGGAATGTGGAAGTGCGGCAGGAACTTCGTCCCCGTGGTGATCCAGCGGAGGATATCTTCGGTAAGCAGATTCGGCTCAATGGAAGAAATGCGGTAGCGCTCGATGCCCGGCACTGCGTCCAGCGCCTTCAGCAGGTCGAGGAAACTTTCTCCGGTCGTCTTGCCGAAATCACCCGTGTTGACCCCTGTCAGCACGACTTCCAGGATTCCCTGTGCAGCAATCTGCTGCGCCTGGCCTGCCAGCTCGGCGATGGGGATGTTGCGGCTCTTGCCGCGGGCCAGTGGCACGGTGCAGTATGCGCAGTGATAGTCGCAACCGTCCTGCACCTTGAGGAACGAACGCGTCCGTTCTCCCGAAGAATAAGCCGGAAAAAAGCGCTCCACCTGATCGATCTCGCAGGAATAACCGAAGGAACCACGCTGCGCCTCCAGTGCAAGCCTGACCAGATCGCCTTTCCGGTCGGCGCCGACGACCAGGTCCACGCCCTCGATGGCCAGGATCTCGGCCGGCTTGAGCTGCGCATAGCAGCCCGTAACGACGATGCTGGCGCCGGGCGCGGTCTTGTGGAGCTTGCGGATGAGGTTGCGGCACTTCTTGTCGGCATGTTCGGTCACCGAGCAGGTGTTGACCACGAAGATGTCCGTGTCCGGCCCGGGCGCGGCTTCTTCGAAGCCCGCCGCCGCGAACTGCCGGGCGAAGGTCGAGCTCTCCGAAAAGTTGAGCTTGCAGCCGAGGGTGATGAAAGCGACTTTATTCATAGACCAGCGTGACGGAACTGCTTTCGACTTTGCCCGGAAGCGGGGGATTGTATTTGGTGACCGTCACTTCGGCGTATTCGATGCGCGGGAAATGCTCGGTGATGCTGTCAAGGATCCGGCTGGCCAGATGTTCCAGCAGATTGGCCGGAATTTCCATCTCGGTGCGGATGAGTTCGTAGATCACGCTGTAGTCGATGGCCTCGCGCAGTTCATCGGTGCGCGCCGCCTTGCGCATGTCGTAATCGTAGGCGAAATCGACCCGGAAGCGGTTGCCCTCCCGGCGTTCGCTTTCGAGACAGCCGTGATAGGCGTAAAACTCCATATTGTTCAGTCGTACCATATCTCCAGATTCCGGGTCAAGCCCGGAATGACGTTGTTTAAGTCAATAAAATAAAGACGCAGGGCCGCTTGCCGATGGCGAAGCCCTTTTTCAGTTCTTTGCGCCACGCCTCGATGGTTTGGGTGCGGATCAGCTGCGTGGGGCAGGTGATGTCGGCGGCAATGCACAGGCGCGTGGACGGACGGCAGGCTTCGGCCAGGTCGGCCAGCAGGCTGTCGTTGCGATAGGGCGTCTCGATGATGATCTGCGACTGGCCAAGGCGTGCGGACGTGCGCTCCAGCGTCGAGATCGCCTCGCGCCGCGCCGGATTCTTCACCGGCAGGTATCCCGTGAAGGCGAAACACTGCCCGTTGAGGCCGGAGGCCATCAGGGCCAGCATCAGTGAGGAGGGCCCGACCATCGGTACTACTTCCACGCCCTTCCGGTGCGCCAGTTCCACCAGCAGCGCGCCCGGATCCGCCACGGCGGGAAGCCCCGCTTCGGAGATCAGGCCCGCATCCTGTTCGCCCAGCCGGGCCGCGTAGGCCTCGATCTGCTCCCGCGGCGTGTGCTCGTTGAGTTCCAGCAACTCCAACTCTTCGACGTGCCCTTTCCAGCCGGCAGCGGAGAGAAAACGGCGCGCTGTCCGGAGCTCTTCCACGAAGAAGAGCCGCAGTGCAGCGATCCGGTCGAGCACGGGAGCGGGCAACACGTCACTCGGTGCGTATTCGCCGAGGGGGGTTGGAATCAGGTAAAGCTTTGCCTTCGTCATTTTTATTCAGATGGAATATCTTGCGCCAGAGGTCCTTGAAGGAATTGAAATCCTCCTGGTAAACGATACCGGCACCGTTTCGCTGGCTTTGGTCGAGGTAGTTGCTGTACTGGTCGGCCGAATGCGAGAAGAGGGTCAGGCGCAGCTGCCCCTGCCGGTTAAGCTTGATTTCGATGTCGATGTCGCCCACGATGTCGCTGCGGCTCGACGACATGTACTGCCGGTTGCCGATGTTGCCGTTGATGATCACGCGGTTGTTGAACAACTGCGTGGACACAGCTACGTCAAAGATGTCCCGGCCTGTCTCGTTGGGCTGGTAGTTGAAGCCCAGGTCTATCGGGATGTCGAGTTGTCGGAAGATGTTGTTGAGCTGGCTCGTCATCATTTCAGAGGCGTTCGAGAAGAGCAGGGTGGTGCTGTTGACGATGCCCGACTGCTCGTCCGGCACGAAACCGCCTGAAATCAGCAGGGCCAGGGCCTGCTTCATGCGTTTGTCCTCGGTATTGAGGGCGGTCTCCACCCGCGCTTTTGTCGTCGGATCGAGATCCGGGATGTCGACGTAGAAACGTATTTCGGGATTTTCCAGCTTGCCGGTCACGCTGATGCCGCAGTCCACGGTGCGGCGGGAACTGACAGCCGTGGAGTCCGCGATCAGCGGACTGATGGAAGCCTTGGTGCGGTAGGTGGCGGTCAGGTCGAGATCCGACTGCATGACATCGCCGTTGAAGCCGATGGTGCCGCCCGGATTGATGGAGAAGTCGCGCGCCGTAATGCCCAGCATGCCGAAATGGTAGCTGCCGCTTTCCACTGTGTAGTCGCCCTTGATGTCGAAATTGTCTCCTGCCACGGTGATGCCGATCTGTCCGTTGCCGCGCGCCTTGAGGATGTCGCCGGTGTTCTTGTCAATCTCCAGCTGGATCTCTGCATCGGGCGTGGCGTTGAGGCGCAGGTTCACGCTGATATCGGTTCCGCCCCCGTGGGAACTCTTCTCCGGGGCGTTCCGCGCCTGGATGACGGAATCGATCATGCTGATCGGAGTTTCATTGTTGATGAAGGTCAGGAGCGACTTTTTGCTGGAGGCGGAGGCTCCGAGGGGGATATGGATCGTGGTATTGCCCGTGGGCGTCAGGTTGAGGTTCAGGCGGATCTTGTTGAGCGGGCCCGAGACACGGACGGTGCCGTCGGCAAAGGCGCGTCCGTAGAAACTTTCGTTGTCCTTGCTGCTCGTGTTGAGCGCCATCATGTCGTTGAGGCTGATGTGCATGTTCAGGCGGATGTCCTTGAAATGGTCGTAAGGGACGCCGCCGGAGAGCCGGCCCTCATGGCCGAAGCGGTCCAGGAGCAGGACATTGTCGAAAGTGATGCCGTCTTCGTGTACGGAGAAAGGACCGTCTGCGATGTAGTTCACCTGGGTGAAGTCCAGCTTGAACTTGAAGCGGTTGAAACGGGTATTCTCGCTGTTGATGGTCAGTTTGTCGAGCGGTCCGTCGGCCCTGATGTGTCCGGAAACCGATCCGTCCATCTCGGAAGCCAGTCCGGTAATCAGCGGCTCAATGATGCCGACCGCCAGAGAATCGAGCTTGACGTCAAGCTTGATGCTTTTGTCGGAAGGGCGCAGCGAAGCGTTGGCGATGACCGGGTGCCGTTCGCCCATGGTATTGTCGACGAAGAAGACGAATTGCTTTGCCGGATCGTCCCAGTGGCTCTGCAACACGAAATGTCCCATGTCGATGCCGACGGCCGAGACATAGCGCGCATGCAAGTCGAACAGGATACCCTTTTCCGGGCCTTTCAGGCCGAAGGCCTCACCCTGTCCGGTAAGCAGGCCCTGCAGGTTGAGGGGCTTGGTCAGGAAGGAATTGGCGAAGCCCAGGTCGAAATCGTTCATCAACAGCCGGACCGTGTCGGTCGTGGCGGGGCCGATGACGCCGTTCGCCAGCAGGCTCTGCTCGCCGTTGCTGATGGCAAAATCTTCGATCCGGATGTCCTCCTTGCGGTAACTGACCGAGGCTGGGGCAAGTTCCCACGGATGCCCGGCGATGGTCAGGTCGGAGGGCAGCAGGTCGATGCGGAGCAGGTAGGGGTCGGTCTCAGGATTGGGGAAGGAAACCCGGGTGTTGAGATTGGCGCGGGTGTCGGAGCCGTCCTCATTGTGGAAAGCGAGCTGCAGGTCGATCACGGTATCGGCCAAGGCGTCGATGTCGATGTGCTCAGCCATCAGGCCGGCCGCCTGAAGGCGGTCGACGTCGACGTAGGCACGGATATGGTCGTCGAGCGTCAGGCAGCGCAGCTGGATGTTCTGCAGCAGGAACTTGTCGAAGGCCGTCAGTTCCGAGGAGACGTCCAGCGTGATCTCATCGTTGGCCAGGGCACAGCGGGCCGTGGAATGAGGCGCAACGAAAAGCGAGGGGAGGAAGAAGTCGGTCAGGGATTTCAGGTTGAGTACCTGCAGGAAGAAGGAGCCGAAATGCTCCGGGTCGGACAGGTCCTCCGATTTATGATGCTTTCCGCCGAACAGATGCTCGAGATTGTCCTGGTACAGCAGGTGGACCGCTTTCTCGGCAAAACGGGTGACGAAGAGGTTGCCGTCGTACGTCGCCCGGAACAGGTCGCTGTCAAGGGTGATCGTATAGCGGTCGTCCTTCTGGCGGGAATCCAGTGCAAGATTGCCCATATTGAAAACCTCCCCGGGAAGCGAAGCCTTCAGGTCCCCGATATGGGCCTGTCCGAGGAAACTGCCATCGGGCGTCTGCACGATGTCGGCGTCAAGCAGGAACGTGACGGCGGCACTGTCGCGCTTGTCAAAATTGATGGCGTGCAGGTTGACGTGGTCGACGTCCAGGTCCACCACATAACGGCTTTCCTTTTTTTTGCCGCCCAGGTTGATGTCGGCATGCCCCGCCACGACGACATTCGGGTCGTTGCTCACGATATCGGCCCGGAGGGCGTCGTTGCGGAGAGTCCCGGTTGCGACAAGGCCGGCGTAGTCGTAGCCGTTGAACCGGATGTGGTCGATGGCCAAAGGCTGGATGTCGATGTCCAGATTCTTCCCATGTCGGGCGAAGGCCACGTCGGTGCGGCAGTCCAGGGCTCCGAGCGACGAGACGCCGAGGATGCGGCCCAGCTCCAGCCCGTCGGTCACGGCGTTTCCGGAGATATCGATGTTCTTGTTCTTGAGGTTGATCTGGACCAGGGCGTCCACGTCGGCCGTTCCCAGGGTCGATACCTGCACGACCGCATGCGACTGGAGGTTGGAGAGCGGGCCGTCGGCCTTGACTTTCAGGTGGATCTTTTCTCCCGGTGCATAGCGGGAGATGGTCGAAGGCTTGGAGGAAGGTGTGATTTTGGAGATAAAATTCCCCAGGTCCGCCGTGTTGGTCTCGCCCTGGAATACTTCCGCGTGGAACTGGGCATTGTGGATGTCAGGCAGTCCCTTGATGCGGAATTTCAGGTCGAGGGCGGTTTCCCCGGTCCCGGTCGTCACGCGGAGATGGTCGCTCTGCAGGTTGGAGACGGTTCCGTTGATCTTCCCGTCGATCGTCCCCGCGATGTTCATGTCTTTCAGGTCGATGAAGGGCTTGATGGTCCGCAGGTCGAAGCGGGTGTCGTTGAAAGATGCGCGGATGTTGACTTTCTCCATGAATTGGGAGAAGTCCGACATGTCGTCATAGTCGATGGCCAGATATTCCGCCCGCAGGTGCGAATAGTCGTCATCGTAGCAGACATTGCGCAGGGAGGAGGAACCGGTGGGGCTGTATTGCAGGTCCATGCTCAGGTTCTGGACGGCCAGTTCGTCGCCCTTGCGGAGTGTCAGGTTGTCGATGCGGCCGGAAGCTCCCTCTTCGCTGTAGTGGAAATTACGGGCCGACAGGTTGATGTCCTGCAGGGCCAGGGTAGTGTCGGCGGTAAAGTCTATATGCTTGATTGTCAGCCGGTCGAGGCTGATGGAATTCCAAGGCAGGCCGCCTTTTTCTTGTTCGGGGGATTTGGGCTCCCTGGGCGGCTTGTTCTTCATCGGCGCGAGGAGCCGCGACAGATTGGTGGTGCTGTCATCGTACTTCCGGAGCCTGAAGTATCCGTTTTCCAGGCTGACCCGGCGGATGCGGGCCTCGTTCCCGATCAGTGAAGAGGCCTTTACCTTCACCAGCAGCTTGCCCAGGTGCGCGACCGTGTCATCGGCGCCCTGGATCAGGTCGACATCTTTCAGGATCAGGTTGTTCGGGTAGGAAAAGTAGACTTTTCCCACGTGTACCGACCCGTCGAGGTTTTTGGCCAGCGTGCCCGCGACTTTTTTGACGGCGAAGGTCTGGACGGCAGGTACCTGAATAGCGATCATGGCGGCGATCGGGAGAATAATCACCACCAGTATCAGGAGACGGACTATTTTCTGCCAGGTCTTCATGCGGGCGTTAAACTTACAAATGTACGAAATAATTGCTACTTTTGCGAAAAATTGGAAGATTGCATGGCTGTCACCATTTTAGGCATCGAATCGTCTTGTGACGACACTTCTGCGGCCGTCCTGCGCGACACTTATCTGCTGTCCAACGTGATGGCTTCCCAGGAGGTTCACCGGCGCTATGGCGGCGTCATTCCGGAGCTGGCTTCCCGCGCTCACCAGCAGAATATCCTGCCGGTGGTCTCCGAGGCCCTGCGGATGGCCGGCATCGGCATGGACTCGGTGGATGCCATCGCCTTTACGCGCGGTCCGGGCCTGCTCGGCTCACTGCTGGTCGGAACCTCGTTCACCAAGGGGCTGGCCCTTGCCACGGACAAGCCCATCATCGAAGTCAATCACCTGCAGGGACATATCCTGTCGCATTTCGTCAAGGTCGAGGGCCGGGACAACCGCTGTCCCGACTTCCCGTTCCTGTGCTTGCTGGTGTCCGGCGGCCATACCCAGATCGTCCGGGTCGATGATCCGCTGCACTTCGAAATCCTGGGACATACCATCGACGATGCCGTGGGCGAGGCCTTTGACAAATGCGCCAAGCTCATGGGACTGGGTTATCCCGGCGGACCCGTCGTGGACCGTCTGGCTAAGGAGGGTGACGAAAAACGTTTCCGCTTCGCCAAGCCCAATATCCCCGGACTGGACTACAGTTTCAGCGGCATCAAGACATCGCTGCTCTACTTCCTGCGCGACCGCCTTGCAGAAGATCCTGATTTCCTGGAGAATAACAAGGCAGACCTTTGCGCCTCGTTCCAGAAAGACCTGATCGACATCCTGCTCAAGAAACTCATCCTGGCCACGCAGGAGACCGGCATCCGGCAGGTGGCCATCGCCGGAGGCGTGTCGGCCAACAGCGGCCTGCGCAACCGTATCGAGGAAGAGGGCCGCAAGCGGGGCTGGACCACGTTCCTGCCCGAGCTTCGTTTCACTACTGACAACGCGGCTATGATCGCCATCACGGGCCACTACAAATACCTGGCAGGGCAGTTTGCGACGCTCGACATCGCGCCGCGCTCCCGTGCCGCCGAATACGGCGACTGACCATGAAAGAGTTCGACATCGCCTTTCCCATCCAGCACGTTCCCACCGAGGCCGAGTTGCGGCAGGCGGCGGGGCGCGCCCTGGGCGTAAGGCCCGAGCGGGTGGCCGAGGTGCGGATTGTGCGGCGCTCGCTGGATGCCCGCGGCGAGATTCTCTACCGCTACCGGGTGCAGGCCGTCGCGCAAGGCGAACAATTGGAGAAATATCAACTTCCTGCGTATAAGGATGTTTCTGGTGCAGATCCTGTGATCGTAGTGGGCAGTGGCCCCGCCGGTATGTTCGCGGCGCTGCGGCTGCTGATGGAAGGGCGCAGGCCCGTCGTTCTGGAGCGCGGCAAGGACGTACACCGGCGCAAGACGGACATCGCGGCCGCCAACCAGCAGCAACGCATCAATCCCGAATCCAATTATTGTTTCGGAGAGGGCGGTGCCGGTACTTTCTCGGACGGCAAGCTGTACACGCGTTCCACCAAGCGTGGTGACATCCGCGAAGTGCTGCACCAGCTGGTGGCCTTCGGCGCGAAGGAAAGCATCCTCGTGGACGCGCATCCGCACATCGGCAGCGACGCGCTCCCGCGCATCGTGGAGGGCATCCGCCATTGCATCGAAAACCACGGCGGCGAGTATCATTTCGACGAGAAAGTGGTTGATTTACAGCCTGTATCAGACGGGCATCAGCACGGTTGGAAAGTGCTCTGCGCGGGCGGGGCGGTCTACGAGGCGCCGCAGGTCATCCTGGCCACGGGCCATTCCTCGCACGACATCTACCGGCTTTTCGCCTCGAAGGGCTGGCCGCTGGAAGCCAAGGGCTTTGCCCTGGGTGTGCGCGCGGAGCATCCGCAGTCACTCATCAACCGCATCCAGTATCATAGCAAGTTCCAGCCCGGCATGCCGGCCGCGGAATATGCACTGGTGGAGCAGGTCGAAGGCCGTGGTGTCTTTTCGTTCTGCATGTGTCCGGGCGGCATCCTGGTGCCGTCAGCCACGGACGCAGGGGAGGTAGTGCTCAACGGCATGTCCAATTCGATGCGCAATTCGCCCTGGGCGAACGCGGGCATCGTCTGCTCGGTGGAGCCGGGCGACGTGCCGGATTTCGACCGCTACGGGGTTTTCGCTCTGTTGGAGTTCCAGCACGCAGTCGAACGGGCCATGTTCGATTTCTCTGGTTCGTTGCAGGCGCCGGCCCAGCGTCTGGTGGATTTCTGCCGGAAGAAGGATTCGCAAGGCCTGCCGCGCACATCCTATCAGCCTGGTGCCGTCAATGCGCCGCTCTATGAATTGCTGCCTCCGCCGGTTTTCGAGCGCCTGCGGGTGGCTTTCGCGGCTTTCGACCGCAAGATGAAGGGATACTACACGAATGACGCGCTGGTGCTCGGTACGGAATCGAGAACATCGTCCCCGGTGCGCATCGTGCGCGATCCGGAAACGATGTCCGTACCCGGTCTCCCGGGCCTCTATCCCTGTGGTGAAGGCGCGGGCTATGCCGGCGGCATCGTCTCCAGCGCCCTCGACGGCATCCTGGTGGCCGCCGCCGCTTCCGTCGCTCCTACGCAGGGGTGACAGCGTGGCAGTTGTGCTTACGGGGCGCTGCCCCGAGCTCCGCCGCTCACAAATCGTCGCCCCGCTATCAGCCCCTGCTGCTGTTCGCGCCTGTTGGGCGGCTCTTTTCCTGCACGATTTTGAGATGAAGCAGAGGCCGTAAGCAGGGGAGAGGCGTCAGGAGCCGTCCTTCTCCATGATGAGGAGAAGTTCTTGGCGTCGATAAATTACCAACAAATTAGGATTGCCGGGCCTTGGAATGTGCGATACCTTTGCCGAAGATTGACAGGAAATCAGAAAAACTATTCAAGTAGTATGGGACTTTTCAGTAAAATTTTCAGCAACACCCGCAAGCCGGAAGGCTTCTGGGGGCGAATGATAGTGGCCGGGATGAACGGCGGCTCCCATGGGGCGATGGCCTCCTGGGGTCTGGACTTTGCCAACGTCCCCGCAGAAGGGGAAATAATCGACATCGGATGTGGCGGCGGGGCCAACCTTGCCCGCCTGATGGGCCGGAGCCTTCACGCAAAGGTTACCGGCGTGGACTACTCCCGAGTTTCAGTTGAGAAAACCCGCAAGGTCAATGCGGACGCGATTGCAGAAGGCCGCTGCCAGGTGCTGGAGGCAAGCGTTGCGGGACTTCCGTTCAAGGATGATACGTTCGGGATGGCCACCGCCTTTGAAACGGTCTATTTCTGGCCGGAAATCGAGAAGAGTTTTGCGGAAGTATGGCGCATACTCTCGCCCGGGGGAATATTCCTCATCGTAAACGAGGACGACGGCCTGTCCGGCAACAACGAGAAATGGGAGAAGATGATCGAGGGAATGCACACCTACACGCCCGATGAACTGAGGACACATCTTGCTGCGGCTGGATTCAGGGACGTCACTGTCCATCGTAACGAATCCAAGCACTGGCTTTGCATAACGGCGGTAAAATGAAATGATCTTTCCCGTCCTCAAAAGTGGCCGCTATTGAGGACAGATGACGAAAAAACAGTCAACCATCCTCAAAATAGTGCTTTCTTGAGGACGGCTGACTAGTTCAACGCCGGACCGGCTATAATTTTGGTCAGCCTCGGTTGCGACAATAATCTCCGCTGCTTAGGAATTGCAGTCTCCGCAGCCGCCGTTGCAGGATGAGCAGTCGTGGGTGCAGGCGCGTTCGCCGTGGAGGCCTTCGGCCAGTTCCTTTTCGGTGGCGTCGCGGATGCCGACGACCTTGCCGGTGAAGTGCAGTTCCTTGCCGGCCAGTTCGTGGTTGAAGTCCATCTTCACATGCGCGTCGCCGACTTCCAACACCTTGCCGGGGATGACGCCGCCGGCCTGGTTCATCATCGGGATGACGCTGCCCACGAAGAGCAGGTGCTCCTGGAGCTTGCCGTCGACTTCAAAGATGTGCTTCGGCAGTTCGACGACGGCCTGCGCATCGTACACGCCGTAGCCTTCCCTGGGATCGAGCGTGAATTCGAAGCTGTCGCCGACTTGTTTGTCTTTCAGGTATTCTTCGAACTTGGGCAGCAGGTAGCCGAGTCCGTAGATGAATTCAAGGGGATTGTCTTCCGTGGCCTGGTCTTTCACTTCGCCGTCCACCACCAGGGTATAGGTCAGCGAGACTACTTTTTCGTCTTGGATGGTCATGATTGTTCTGTGGGATTGTCTGGGTTTATAATCTTGTCATATAATGGCTGGTTGTAAATGATGGGCTCCGTGTCGCCGAGCTTCCGTTCAGCGATCCAGTCAGCCTCCGAAGTGCTGTTGTCGAACAGGATCCAACTGTCACAAAGGGGGAGGTAGATGTCGCGCAGGTTTTCCATGCCTTGCCAGTAGCGGCGGATGATGGTGGGCTCAGGGATGTTGTGCCCGCCCGATGCGACGCGGATGGCCACGCGGCGTACCGCCAGAAACGGGCTTTTCAGCCAGAAATAGAGCAGGCCCGCCTTGTAGCCGAGCTGCTGCGCGTTGGCAATGATGCCGGCCAGCGACTTGGTGGCGAGGGTAGTCTCCACCGCGAAATCTTCGCCGCGGGCAATCAACTGGTCTACGCGCTCAAGCATCAGCCGGAAGGCCCGGAGGGATTCGCGCTCCGGATTCTGCGGCGAGAGTTCGTCGGCGATCTCGTCGGCATTGACAAAGGTATGCAGGTTCAGCAGGGTAGGCAGCAGCGTATAGGATGCGGTCGTCTTGCCCGCACCGTTGCACCCGCTGATGATGTATAACCTCGGCATGTCTGACAAAGATACTCCATTTTCCTGAATAAAGAAACGGCAACCATCCGGCTGCCGTTCTTTTTTCCTTTGGGAAGAAGCGCTTATTTCTTCTTCTGACCGTATCTTGAGTAGAATTTGTCCACGCGGCCGGCGGTGTCGACGAGTTTCATCTTACCGGTGTAGAACGGGTGCGAGGTGTTCGAGATCTCGACCTTCACCAGCGGGAACTCCACGCCGTTCACCTCGATCGTCTCCTTCGTGTTGACGCAGGAACGAGTGATGAAGACGTGCTCATTGGACATATCCTTGAATGCTACAAGACGGTAGGATTCGGGATGGATTCCTTTTTTCATGGTTTGTCGTTGTTAATCAGTTTTTCAAACGGACCGCAAAAATAGGAATAAAAAGCTTTAATGCAAAATTATTTTACGAGTTTGAATCCGGAATACATCTCGTCGTACTGGTTGAGGAGCGAGTTGATGGTCTGGAGCGTACCCTTGTTGTAGACCGAGCAGACCGACTTGATGAGTTTCATCATCGTCGTGGTGTCGAACTGGAGTTCCATCTGGTTGCCCTGGACGGCCACATAGCCTTTCATGTTGACCAGGCTCTTCACTTTCATGTTGATGACCGACTTGTCGGCATCGAGCGTCCAGGTGCCGCTGAAGGTCCTGGAGCCGTAGTTCACGCTCATCGTGCCGTCTTCATTGAAGGTAAATCCGAAGAGGCCCTTGGAAATACCGACCTTGGACAGGTACTGGTCGAGTTTCTTCTCGATGGCGGTGGTGGCGGCGGAGCCGGCCAGGTTGGAGAGCGCGTTGGTGCTGGACTTGAAGGTGATGGCGCTGCCGGTATAGTTCCAGGTTCCGACGATCTTGTCGGTGGTCAGGCCGGCTTTGCCGGTAATCAGGTCGGTAATGCTGGTGATCAGGTTTCCGCCTGAATTGCTGCCCGAACCGGTAAGACTGCCGAGGATGGAGCCCAGGCCGTTCTGGGCGGAAGCCGAGACTGTCAGGCACAGGACGGCTGCGAGGGTGATGAGGATTCTTTTCATTTTATCTTCGATTTTTTTAACTTTGCATGCTATACAATTGTGCGAATATACAAAAAAATCATCAATATGACACTCATTAAATCCATTTCCGGTATTCGGGGCACCATTGGAGGAACCATCGGTGACGCCCTCACCCCCATCGACATCGTCAAATTCACGGCGGCATATGCGCGCCAGCTCAAGATGAAGTTCCCGGGCAAAGAACGTTATAAAGTGGTGGTGGGGCGCGACGCCCGCATCTCTGGCGAGATGGTCGACAGCATCGTTTCCGGCACCCTGCTGGCTTGCGGTGTCGACGTGGTCAATGCGGGCCTGGCTTCCACGCCGACCACGGAAATGGCCGTCCTCTTCGAAAAGGCTGACGGCGGCATCATCCTGACCGCCTCGCACAACCCCAAGCAGTGGAACGCCCTCAAGCTCCTCAACGAGAAAGGCGAGTTCCTGACCGACGCCGAAGGCAAGGCGCTGCAGCAGGTGGCGGAAGCCGAGGATTTCGAGTTCCTCGACGTGGATGCGCTCGGCACGATGGTCCGGAAGGATTTCACCCAGGCGCATATCGATGCCGTCAAGAATTATCCGCTGGTGGATCTCAAGGCCATCCGCGATGCGAAGTTCAAGGTGGTGCTGGATTCCATCAATTCCGTGGGCGGCATCTGCATGCCCGCTTTGTTCAAAGAACTGGGCGTAGAATGTGTGACCATCAATGGTGAGCCGAACGGTCGTTTCGCGCATAATCCCGAACCGCTGCCGGCCAATCTGGTCGGGCTTTCCGAGGCGGTCGTACGCGAGAAGGCCGATCTGGGTGTCTCCGTCGACCCCGACGTCGACCGTCTGGCCTTCATCTGTGAAAACGGCGTTCCTTTCGGCGAGGAGTATACGCTCGTGGCCGTAGCGGATTACGTGCTTTCCGTCAAGAAAGGCCCGACGGTGTCGAACATCTCCTCTTCGCGCGCCCTGCGTGATGTGACCGAGGCCCACGGCTGCCTCTACTATGCCTGCAAGGTCGGTGAAGTTAACGCCTCGACGATGATGCAGGAAGTCGGCGCCGTGATCGGCGGCGAGGGCAATGGCGGCGTCATCGTCCCCGACCTGCACTATGGCCGTGACGCGCTGATCGGCGTGGCGCTCTTCTTGAGCAACATGGCGCACAAGAAGCTGAGTGCCACGGCACTGCGTGCCACCTATCCCGACTATTTCGTATCGAAGAACCGCATCGAGATGAGCGACCCGGCCCAGATCGAGGCCGCTCTCGATAAAGTCGAGAAGCATTTCGCAGGTGCGGCTGTCAACAAGATGGACGGTTTGCGGATCGACTTCGAAGCAGAACGCAAATGGTTTGTCCTCCGCAAGTCGAACACCGAGCCCATCATCCGCATCTACGCCGAAGCTCCCACCGAGGCCGTCGCCGACGCCCTGGCGCAGGAAGTCATTCGCATTATCAATGGCTAATCAGATTCCGGGGCAAGCCCGGACCCGAGCCGCAGGCGAGAGCCACGACAATCGGGAGTGAATGACGGAATATGTTTTCATTCAGGACGACACCGCTGCTGGAACAGGAGGACCGGGTGCTCCGGAAGGGGCGCGTGGGCGTGCTCTGCAACCAGGTGGCGTGGCATCCTGACACCGGTGAGTATCTCTTTGAGTCGCTGGCCCGTCGGGGCAATCTGGTGCGGATCTTTACGCCCGAACACGCACTTTACGGCCCCATGGTTCCAGGCGTTGAAACCATTGAAGTAGAGACCGTCATCGAGACGGAGCAGCTGGCCGGTCTGGACGCGCTGGTCATCGAGCTGCAGGATGTAGGATCACGCTACAGCAACTACACGACCCTGCTCTACAACCTGTTCAAACGACTGAAGAACGACGATTCCGACCTGTCCGTCTTCCTGATCGACCGCATCAATCCCTGCGGCCGCCAGATCGAAGGGACACTGGGCATCATCGGGCTTCCGCACCGGCACGGCCTGACCCTCGGCGAGGTGGCCAATATGTTCTACAGCGAGCTGGGCGCCAAGTTCCCGCTCCACATCATCGCCGCCGGTGCGGAAGCCGTCAACCGCGAGCTGATGGCCTGGACCATCCCGCCTTTCTCTGACTTCTCCGGCCTGTTCACCTCGAACTTCTACAGCGGGCAGTGCCTCTGGATGGGTACCAATGTGAGCTACGGCCATGGCACCAACCGCCCCTTCGAGCAGTTCGGCGCTCCGTGGATGGAGCCGCTCTTCGACTATCCCCAGCGGCAGGGCTTCAGGAACTGGAATGACGCTGGCAGTCCGGTCGCCCATCCCGGCCTGCACATCCGCTGGACCCGCTTCGAGCCGTCCTACGGCATCTACAGCGGCCAGATCTGCTTCGGCTTCCAGCTTATGTTCATCCCGGGCGCGCCCTATCATGCCCTGAACCATGCGCTCCAGCTGCTTCGTTTCATCCATGAAACCTGCCCCGAATTCACGGCGGAAGGGTTGAACCGTTACCTGGAAGACGCCACCCTGATGAACTACATCCAGGGCCGCATCGGCTGGGACGACACGCGCGAATACATCAAGGCCGAGGAGCAGAAATGGCTCCGCAAATCGAAAAAATATACTTTGTACGGTGACGAGCCGTACCGGATTAAATAATTAGAGATGCCGGATCAAGTCCGGCATGACGTAAACGACCGCCGTCCACAAAAATGGCCAAAAACCAGAGCTCCGCGGAGCGATTATTTCCGGTCTCCTTCTATCAATTCCAGGAGCTTGTCGATGGCTTCTTCCTGGGGGATGTAGCGCAGGACGGGAGTCTTGCCGCGGTAGAGCGTGACATGGCCGCGGCCTTCGCCGACGTAGCCGTAGTCCGCATCGGCCATTTCGCCCGGGCCGTTCACGACGCAGCCCATCACCGCAATCTTCACACCGGCCAGATGCGCCGTGCGCCGTTTCACTTCGTTGAAAGTGGATTCCAGATCGTAGAGCGTGCGCCCGCAGCCGGGGCAGGCAATGTATTCCGGCCGCGTGAAACGCCGTCGGCAGGCCTGAAACAGCATGTCGCGGAAGCGCTCCCCGTCAGCCGCGGACACCGGCGCGCCGTCTATCGAAGAACCCTCCAGCGAAAAGTCATCGATCTTCTTGTCGAGCAGGGAAGGTCCCCAGAGGCAAGCCCCCTTGATAATGAAGTCGTTCCAGTCGGAGGCTTCGACGCAGGAGCGGCCGCCGCACGGTGAATAGCCGGCAGTGACGGCGGAGACGATCTGCCGGCCGGCGGGAATCTCGTGGACCGGATCTTCCGTCAGCGAGACACGGATCGTGTCGCCGATCCCTTCCCCCAGCAGCGTGCCGATGCCTACCGCCGACTTGATGCGCCCTTCGTCGCCGTTTCCCGCTTCCGTCACGCCGAGGTGCAATGGGAAAAGGTATCCCAGTTCATCGCGCATGGCGGCGACCAGCAGGCGGTAAGCCTCCACCATCACCAGGGTGTTGCTCGCCTTGAGCGAAACCACAACCTGGAAGAAATGCTCCTCCACGCACATCCGCAGCCACTCCATCACTGCCTCTTTCATGGCCAGCGGCGTGGCGCCGTAGCGCTGCGTGATGCGCTCGCCCAGCGAACCGTGGTTGAGTCCGATGCGGATGGCCGTGCCGTGTTGCCTGCACAAGCCGATGAGTTCCCGGAACTTGGCGCAGGCCACTTCATGCTCCTTGGCGAAATTGCCCGGATTGATGCGCACCTTGTCGGCCACGGAGGCCGCAGCCAGCGCGGCGTCGGCCAGGAAATGGATGTCGGCCACCAGCGGCGTCTGGATTCCTTCCGCCCGCAGCCGTTCCTTGATCTGCCGGAGTGACTCGACCTGCCTGAGTCCCTGCGTCGTCAGCCGGATCAGGTCGGCCCCGGCCGCAGCCATCGCGCGGCATTGCGTCAGGGAGCCCTCGATGTCGTCGGTCGAGGTGTTGCACATGGTTTGGACCAGGATGGGATGGCCGGCCCCGATGGGGGTGCGGCCGGCAATGGAGAAGGATACGGGTTGGGCTACCATAGATGGAAATGCAGCGATGCGCTGAAAACGATGTTCTGGGGATAGGTGTACATCCAGTAAATGTCACTGTACTTGTAGGTGTGATAGATACTGGCCAGGCCATATTTGTAATTGCCCTCGATGTGCAGTTCGAAAGGTTTGAGGACCACGGCCAGGCCCACGCCGGCAATTACGCCGTAGTCATGCCGCTGGTCATACTGGTTGAATCCGCCCTCCTGGTCCGTTGAGAGCCGGTATCCGTAGTAAGGCCCGAGGTTCAGCAGCAGGCGGAAATGCGAAAAGTCCAGCTTGAACTGGGAGAGGACCGGGAATTCCAGCACCTCGTAGGTCGCACCGTATCCGTCGTAGGGCGAAGTGAATCCCTCATAGCCGTGTTTGGCGCCGACGGCCAGGCCGAAATTGAACAAGTGGTCCCACATGGCGTGGTAATACGTGTAGCTCACGCCGAAATTCTTGTAGGTCCAGATGCGTTCCTGCCCGATTTTGGGCGAAGAAGTGACGCCGCTCAGGTTGACGCTGTACGATACGCCGATCATGTGGATGCTCTTGAACTTTTTGGCAGACGGCAAGGTGTCGATCGCCGAGAAGTCGTCGGGCATGTCGAAGATGAAATTGTCCTGGGCGCTGGCCGACCAGGCTGCGGCGAGCAGGATCAGGGTCAGGAACAGTCGTCTCATTGGAACATGGTTTTAAGGTCGATGGTCTGCTCGATTTCCGCCGATTCGGGGATTTCGAGCACTTTGTTTCCGGGTGTCGACTCGTAGAAGCGCACGACTTCCGGCTGCTTGCGGGCCAGCAGGTTGCCGGTATCGGCATAGCCGTTCCGGTTCTTGTCGCAGGTGATACGGATCATGTATTTGCCGGCCTGCAGGTAGGGGAACATCAGTTTCCCGGGCTTGTCGGTCGAATAGGTACGGATGACTTTCGATCCTTTCTCGTCTGTGAGTTCCACGATGTAGCGGTCTTCCACGCCGGTCAGGTGCACTTCCAGCTGGCTCAGCGTCTCGGATTGCGGGACCTTGAACTTGGCCGAGGCCTTTTCGTTGGGGAGATTCTCAAGGTTGACGAAAGTCCCTTGCGGGATGGACAATTCGTAGTCATAGCCCCGGAGCAGCGCTTCTGCAGGAGTGATGATGTAGCGGCGGATGTCGCTGGTGTCCTGCTCAAAACGGAACGTCTTGACGGATTGCTGGCCTTTGGGGTTGGTTTCGGTCAGGACAATGGAGTCGCGGATCACCCGGATGAAGGGCAGGGCGCCTGTCAGGCGTACACCCAGCTGCTCCACGGTTTCATCCTGGGCTGAAACCTGCAGCTTGAAGGTCGTGTCCTGTTGCTTTTTCTGGTCTTTGTCCTTGCTGGAGCGGCTCTCCTCTTCGGCTTTCTTTACGGCCAGGGAGAGGCTTTCATCGACCGGTACGAGCTGGCCGGTGGAGTCGGTCTTCAGGTAATTGAGGCGGATCAGCAGGCTGTCATCGAGCTTGTAGCTGGTGTTGATCCAGAAATCAAGGCTGTCGCGGGTGGGATTGTATTGCAGGATGACCGCGGAGTCGGGGATGCCGACGAATTCCAGGCTGTTGATCTGGACATCGGCCGCGCTGAACTTGAGGAAGCCCTGGCGCTCGGTGGTCCGGCCGCTGTTCTGGAGGTACTGCACGGATTGCAGCTCCTTGAAGGTGACGAGCGTGACCATGGATTCCCGCGCGTTGCAATGGAGGGTGTCCTTCATGTCGAAGGAATGGAGCTCGGGCACCGAATCGTTTACGACGCGTGCAGGATGATACAGGGAGTCGAGGAAGCCGACTTCATCCTCGTCGGGATTGTATTTGTAGTCATTGTCCTTGTCGGAGTAGACGAAGAGCTGGTAGACCGTGTCTTTCAGGTTGCGCAGGACGAAATAGCCCCAGTCGTCGGTCTTGACCACGGCGTCGGGCAGGGTATTGAAACAGGCCGAGTCGGACTGATCGGTGTAGGCGGCGACAAGTGCGCCCTTGACGGGTTGCAAGGTACTGCTGTTGATGATGGTGCCGGTAAAATAGAGGGAGTCGAGGACGTCGCCGGTGGAGAAAGCGTACACCAGCCTGGGAGCGGGGTTCCCTTCATTGTTGTCGACCAGTGCGTTGCCGAAGTCGATGGTATAGGTCTGGTCTGCGCGCAGCGTGTCCTGCAGCGTGACGACGATGCTTTTTCCCTTGACCTTGGCCTGCGGCCTTCTCTTTGTCGGAGGAGAGAGCTGGATGTCAGTGGCGGTCTTGACGATGGTGTATTCGTTGTATTGCAGCGCGATCTTCCCGCCGACCGTGGGAAACTCCGTGGCTCCGGAAGGAGGCGTGAGCTTGATCAGGACGGGGGGCAGGGTATCCTTCGGCCCGCCGCCGGGCGCCGTGGTGGTGTTGGCGCAGGAGTGGCTGGACAGGCAGGCGCCGATGAAGAGCGCCAGCAGGATGACCGTCAGGATGGTTCTTCTCATGATCATTTGATTTCAACGCGTTTGACCCGCTCGATACCTTTGACTTTCGACAGTTCGCGGATCAGTTTGTCCAGGTCGTCGGTGTTGTGGACATACAGGTCGATGAAGCCTTCGAAGATTTCGTCGTGTGCTTCGATGTGGAGCTTGCGCATGTTGACGCCCAGCACCAGCGAGATCACACGGGCAAGGTCGCTCAGGACACCGATCCGGTCGATACCCTCCAGCGAAATCCTTGCCAGATACGACATCATGAAGTGTTTGCTCCATTTGGCCGACACGATGCGGTGTCCTTCCTTCGAAGCCAGGTTGGTGGCTACCGGACAGCTTTTCTTATGGATGGTGACCGTGCCGTCGTCTTCGATGAAGGCCACTACGCTGTCGCCCGGGATCGGCGAGCAGCATTGCGCGATATTGAAGGAGATGGTGCCCTGGTCGAAGTCTTCCTGCAGCAGGAATTCGCTCTTCTTGTTGATGGAGCTGTTGCGGACCGGGCTGAGCAGTTTCACGCCCCACATCTGCACACTGCGCCGTTCGGCATTGGTCTTGAGGGCTTTGTCCAGATCGCTCAGGTCGATCACGCCGATGCCGATCTTGTTGTAGAGCTCGTCCTTCCCGCCGGTGGTCTTGTAGTAGTCCACCAGCTTCTTGATGACACGGCTGCGCTCGGTGATGTTGCGCTCATCGAGCTTGCGGTCGAGGATGGCCATGCCTTCCTTGATGTTGTTCTTCTTGTCGGACTTGAGGTAGTCCATCACCTGGCTCTTGGCGCGGCTGGTGGTCAGGAAATCGAGCCATTCGCGGCGGGGCCGGGCGCTCTCGGAACTGATGATCTCCACCTGGTCTCCGTTGGTCAGGACCTGGGAAAGCGGCACCAGACGCTGGTTGACTTTGGCGGCGATGGCGTGGTTGCCCACTTCGGAGTGGATGCTGTAGGCAAAGTCGAGGGCCGTGGCTCCTTTGGCCAGGCTCTTCGATTCACCTTTCGGGGTAAAGACATAGATCGTCGTGGTAACCAGTTCCTGATGAAACTCGTCGAGGAACTGCATGGCGTCGATGTTGGGATTCTCCAGAATTTCGCTCACCTGCTCGATCCAGCGGTCGATCTCGGTATCTCCCTTGCCGCCGAGGCCGGCATCCTTGTAGAGCCAGTGGGCGGCGATGCCGCGTTCGGCGATGGAGTTCATCCGCTGGGTGCGGATCTGCACTTCCACCCAGTTGCCGGCGTTGCTCATCACGGTCAGATGGAGGGCTTCGTAGCCGTTGGCTTTCGGATTGTCCACCCAGTCGCGGGTGCGGTCGGGCTTGTAGGAATACAGGCCGGTGATCATCGAGAAGATGTACCAGCACTGTTCGCGCTCCGTCAGGTTGCCGTGGGGCTCGAAGATGATGCGGACGGCATAGATGTCGAAGATCTGCTCGAACGGTATGTTCTTGGTCGTCATCTTCTTCCAGATGGAGTAGGGGGTCTTGAGCCGCTTGAGGATCGTGTACTGGTAGCCCGCCTTGTCGAGTTCCTGCCGGATGGGCGCGATGAAATCGTCAATGGCGGCGCCGCGCTCCGACATGATCTTGTCGAGCTGCTGCACGATGGAAGCGTAGGCGGCCGGTTCACGGTATTTGAGCCAGATGTTCTCCATCTCCGACTTGATGCTGTAGAGGCCCAGGCGGTGTGCGAGCGGGATGAAGAGGTACATGGTCTCGCTGAGGATCTTGTCGCGCTTGTATTCCGGCATGAACTGGATGGTACGCACGTTGTGGAGCCGGTCGGCGAGCTTGATGAGGACGATGCGCACGTCGTCGTTGAGCGTGACCAGGATGCGGCGGAAATTCTCGGCCTGCAGGCTCACCCGGTTGGGCTGCCATTTGTTCTTGTTGTCGTTGTCGAGCGCCGTCTTGATCTTGGTCAGTCCGTCCACGAGCGAAGCGATTTTGTCGCCGAAAAGCCGCTCGATGTCCTCGACCGTAAACTCCGTGTCTTCCACCACGTCGTGCAGCAGGGCGGCGCAGATGGACTTGCAACCCAGCCCGATCTCGTCGACCACGATCTTGGCCACGGCGATCGGATGCAGGATGTACGGTTCGCCGGAGCGCCGGCGCACACCCTTGTGCGCCTCGTTGGCAAATTCGAAAGCCTTGAGCACCAGATTGTACTGTTCCTCGTCGGCACAGCGCTTGCGAGCGGAAGTCTTAAGTCCTTCGAATTCCCGTTCAATCAGTTTGTTGTCCTCTTCAGTAAACATAGCGTGCCTCTAATCTTCTTCTTTTTTGATGGCCTCTTCCGCCGACAGTTCGGACAGGCCGCGTTCCTTCGCTTCCCGGTAGTCGACCAGGGTGTAGCCCCGCGAGAGCTCCGCGCCGAACAACACGGTCTGCCAGCACAGGTTGAGCCAGACCATGAACAAGGGAATGAAGGCCAGCGCTCCGTAAACGGCGCCCAGACGGATCACCATCACCTGCGTTCCCATATAGAACCATTGGATGGCCACGAACACCACACCTACGATCAGGGCGGCTTTCAGGGCCGATCCGTAGCGTACCTTGGCGTGCGGAATGAATTTGTACATCACCGACAGGGCCAGCACCACGACGCCGTAGAATGCCAGCCAGAACATGTTGGTGGTAATGAAATTGAACATCCCCAGATGCCCTTCCAGCAGGCCGATGAAACGCGCGTACCAGGCCCAGCCCGAAAAGAGCAGGATCAGCACGAAAGGGGTGACGAACATGATGGCGAAATAGACCGTCACGCGCCGCCAGAGTTTGCGCGGTTCCCGGACACACCAGATGCGGTTGAAGGCGATCTCGATGTTGATCATCAGCCAGACGATGGTCCAGACAAAGCTCAGGAACGAGATCCAGCCGAAGGTGCCGCTCTCGGTCGCCTTGATCATGTTCCGGGCATACTCGATGATGACCTGCACCAGCTGCGTGCTGGTGGGGAACGATTTAGTCAGGGTATCGTAAAGGTACTGGTCGAAGCCGAAGCCGTTCGAGATGAACAGGATCACCGCGATCATGGGCACGAAGGCCAGGGTGGTGAACCAGCTCAGGGCAATCGCTTCCCGTCCGACACGGTCGCGGGCGAAGTCCTTGGCGGTCAGCAGGATGGCCTGCAGGTTCTTGACCATATTCTTGCGCGCCGTACTCAGCTCGCTGAAATCGAGCGACCAGATATCCTTCGTCAGGAACTTGACGAGGATATGGATGATGTCTCGTATGCGGGCGAAGAACAGGCGCATGGTTTTATTCGGATTCGATCAGTTGTCGGAAATCAGATTCGGAAATGACGGGGATGCCGAGCTTTTCGGCTTTCTTCAGTTTTTCGGGTCCGGCCTTCTCTCCGGCGAGCAGCCAGGCGGTCTTGCCGCTCACGGAGCCGGCATTCTTGCCGCCGTGGGCTTCGATGAGGGCTTTCATGGCTTCGCGCGAAATGGAGAAATTGCCGGAAATGACCACGGTCTTGCCTTCAAGCCTGTCGGACAAACGGCTTCCGGCCGTATCGGTGACAGCCATCTGGAGACCGGCCGCACGGAGCCGCTCCACACAGTCTCTGGCGGCATCCGAGGCCGACCAGGCCAGGATGGCGTCAGCTACTGTTCCGCCGATGTCCTCGATCTGGACCAGGTCGTCGCGGCCGGCCGCCATCAGCGCGTCGATGGAGCCGAAGTGCCGGGCCAGGGTCTTGGCAGTCTGTTCGCCCACGTGACGGATGCCCAGGGCATACAGCACCCGCTCGAAGGGTACCTGCTTGCTGGCTTCCAGGCTCGCCAGGAAATTGTCGGCCGATTTCTCCTGCCAGCCGTCGAGCGAGACCAGCTGTTCACGCGTAAGCGAATAGAGGTCGGGCAGGGTATGGATATAACCCCGGTTCCAGAGCATCTCGACGGTGGCTTCTCCGGCCAGGATGTCCATGGCCTTGCGGCCTGCGAAATGGATGAAGCGGCCCTTGATCTGTACGGGGCAGGATTCCTGGTTCGGGCAGTAATGCCGTGCTTCGTCAGGATCGCGCACCAGCGGAGTTCCGCAGTCAGGACAACACGCAGGAAAAACAGGCCGCCGGGCATCGGCCGGGCGTTTCGACAGTTCCACGCCCGTTATCTTGGGGATGATCTCTCCGCCTTTCTCCACATATACGTAGTCGCCGATATGGATGTCAAGCAGGTCCATCTGGTCCTTGTTGTGGAGGGAGGCACGCTTGACCACGGTACCCGAGAGCTGCACGGGTTCCAGGTTGGCCACGGGAGTGACGGCGCCGGTGCGGCCTACCTGATAGTCGATGCTCAAAAGGGGCGTCAGTGCCTGTTCCGGCTTGAATTTCCAGGCAGTGGCCCAGCGGGGGGATTTGGCCGTGAAACCCAGCTGCCGCTGCAGTTCGAGTTCGTCGACTTTGATGACGATGCCGTCGGTGGCGAAGGGAAGCCGCTTGCGGCGGGTGTCCCATTCTTCAATGTAGTCGAGGGCCGCTTCGATGCTTTCGACGCGACGGCTGTATTCAGAAATCGGAAGGCCCCAGCCACGGGCGGCCTGAAGGGCTTCGGTATGGGTCTTGAAGGGCAGGTCTTCTCCCAGCAGATGGTAGAGTACGCAGTCCAGTCCTCGGGTGCGCATCTCGGCGGGATCCTGCAGCTTCAGGCTGCCGGAGGCGGCATTGCGCGGATTGGCGAAAGGATCCTGTCCGTCGTCGATGCGTTCGGCGTTGAGGCGCTCGAAAGCCGCGTAGGGCATGTAGATCTCGCCGCGGATTTCGAATTCGAGGGGGATGCTCTCGCCGTGCAACTGTTTCGGGATGGCGGGGATGTTGACCACGTTGCGGGTCACATCGTCGCCCTTGGTGCCGTCACCGCGTGTCAGGGCGCGGAGAAGCTGCCCGTCACGATAGGTCAGGCAGATGGCCGTTCCGTCGAATTTCAGTTCGCAGGAGAAGGCGTAGGGGCCGCTGACCGTCCTTGCGATGCGACGGTCGAATTCCAGCAGTTCCTCCTTGTCGTAGGTGTTGCCCAGCGAGAGCATCGGCCAGCGATGGGCCACCTGCACGAAATCCGAACCGGCGGCAGAAGAAAGGTCGCTGCCCACGTGGCGGGTTGGACTGTCTTCCGTGGCGAACTCCGGAAAGCGTTTCTCCAGGCCCTGCAGTTCGCCCATCAGCAGGTCGAACTCAAAGTCCGTAATCGTGGGATTGTTCAGCACATAATAGTTGTAATTGTGCTGCTCGAGTTCCTTTTTCAGGAACTCGATCCGATCCTTGGCCGCCGTCTTGCTGATTTTTGCCATCTTATTCTCAAGAAACTACAAAATTAGCGATTATTTGTCAAAAAATGATAACTTTGCCCTGTCATTTCGGATGAGAAAAACCAATCATATTATGAGAGAATCCATTGTTATTTTGGCAGGCGGTGGCCCGGCTCCGGGCATCAATACCGTCGAAGGAACGATCGCCAAGGCTTTCATGGCCGAGGGATATCGCGTTCTTGGTCTTCACGGAGGTTATTCCGGTATCTTTTCCGCATCTCCCAGCTACATCGAATTCAATTTCGCGCTGGCTGACTCCATCTTCAACCGTGGTGGATCTTTCCTGCAGATGAGCCGTTACAAACCGACCCAGGAGGACTTCGACCGCTACTTCAACCTGAAGTTCTTCCAGCAGAACAATGTCCGTCTGCTGGTGACCATCGGTGGCGACGACACTGCCTCGACGGCCAACCGCATCGGCAAGTTCCTGCGCGAGAAGAAGTATCCCATCCAGAACATCCACGTGCCCAAGACCATCGACAACGACCTTCCGCTGCCGATGAATACGCCGACCTTCGGTTTCAACTCCGCCAAGGCCGAGGGTACCCGTATCGCCACGACCGTTTATGAGGACGCCCGCACGTCCGGCAACTGGTTCATCGTCTCCGCGATGGGCCGCAGCGCCGGCCACCTGGCCCTGGGTATCGGTGCATCCTGCCACTATCCGATGATCATCATCCCCGAGATGTTCAACAAGACCGAGATCACTGTCGACAAGATCCTCCGTCTTTCGGTGAGCGCCATCGTCAAGCGCAAGCTGCGCGGCATCGAGTACGGCGGTATCATCGTCTCCGAGGGCGTGTTCCACATGCTCAGCGACGAGCAGCTGGAGGCCACGGGCATCAAGTTTACCTACGACGACCACGGCCATCCGGAACTGGGCAAGATTTCCAAAGCCCAGCTGTTCAACGATATGCTCGAAATCAAGCTCAAGGAGCTCGGCATGAAGATCAAGACCCGTCCGGTGGAGATCGGCTACGACATCCGTTGCCAGCAGCCGATTGCCTTCGACCTGTTCTACTGCTCGCAGCTCGGTGCCGGTGTCTATGAGCTCTTCGCCAAGGGCGAGACCGGCTGCATGGTGTTCGTCGACCAGGAAGGCACCATCCGTCCGCTGTATCTCGAAGATCTCCAGGATCCCGAGACGGGCAAGATTCCGCCGCGCCTCGTGGATATCGACGGCGACCAGGCCCAGATGGTGTTCAAGCACCTGCTCAACTACATCACGCCGCGTGACTACGGCAATGCGAAGCAGTACCTGGACAACCCCGAGGATTACGACTTCTACAAGATCCTGAACTGGTAGTGATCATCTACCAACTGCTACTGAGAGCCTTCGGGAACCGTAACTGCGTTCCCGGAGGCTCTTATGCCAGAAACGGGGCCGGCAAGTTCAACGATATCGACGAGGAAGAACTGCTCCGGCTCAAGAAACTGTCGGTCGGTGCCGTGTGGTACACCGGCGTGATCTCGCATGCCACCCGGACCCATTTCCGCTCCATCCCCGACAACGACCCTTCCCTCGTCAAGGGCGAAGCAGGCTCGCCCTACGCCATCCGCAACTGGTTCGACGTCGATCCGGCCCTGGCCGTCAACATCGACAACCGCATGGCGGAATTCGAAGCCCTGGTCCGGCGTACCCATGAAGCCGGCATGAAAGTCATCATCGACTTCGTGCCCAACCACGTGTACCGGGAGTACCGCAGCTATTTCACCTATGAGAATTTCTACCCCCTCGGCGAACCGCTTCACCTGCCTGCATCATTGCACAGCAACTACCAGGAAGACCCTGCACTGGCCACCGGCAACGACGTATTCCATGCCTGGCCTTCCGAAAACGACTGGTACGATACCATCAAGCTCAACTACGGGCATCGCAGCACCTGGGCCAAGATGCTGGCCGTGCTGCAGTTCTGGGTAGGGAAGGGCGTGGACGGATTCCGCTGCGACATGGTGGAACTCGTGCCGGCCGAATTCTTCGCCTGGGCTTTCGGACTGTTGCGTGCCGTCCGTCCGGGCCTGATCTTCATCGCCGAAGTTTACGGGAAGGATAACTACTGGAAATATGCCAACGCCGGCTTCGACCTGCTCTACGACAAATCGGGCTTCTACGATACGCTGCGCGGCATTGTCCGCGGCGAGTGTCCGGCTTCCGCCCTCACGCAGGAGTGGCAGTTTCTGGGCGACCTGCAGCCGCGCATGCTCAACTTCCTTGAGAATCACGACGAGCAGCGGCTCGCCTCTGATTTCTTTGCCGGAAGTGCCAAGGCGGGCTTGGCCGCCTTCGCGGTGTCGCTGCTTTTCAATACCTCATCGTTCATGCTCTATTTCGGACAGGAATACGGAGAGCGGGGCATGGAATCCGAGGGCTTCAGCGGCGTGGACGGCCGCACCTCGATCTTCGACTATTGCACCGTTCCTTCGGTCCGCCGGGCTCTGGCCGGTCACCTGACCGTCGAGGAGTCCGTGGTTTACAAAGAGTATTGCCGCCTTCTCCGCATCGCTACGGGCGATGCCATCTTCTCAAAAGGCAAGACCTACGACTTGATGTACGCCAATCCGGCTTCCGACCGTTTCAATCCGGACCGCCAGTTTGCCTGGATGCGCGGCTACGCCGGCAGCGCCATGGCCATCGTCGCCAACTTCGACGACCACCCCGTCGATGTCGACGTGGTCGTCCCCCAAGAAGCCTTCGCCTATTTTGGCATGACCTCTCCGGCAAGCTCCGCTTCGTCATGCCCGGCCCCGACCTCCTCCGTCATTCCGGGCTCGACCTCCTCCGTCATTCCGGGCTCGACCCGGAATCTCATCCACTTTCACGTCGCCGCACACGATTACACGCGCATTGACGTGTCCCACTTATAATCCTTCTATTTCTTCAGCTTGAAGATATCGCGGGCGAGCCAGTCCATGGTTTTGGGGAAACGGTCCGTCTCCACGAAGTCCGTATCTCCCTTCACGCCGTCCACTTCCAGTTCGAGGGCGGTTTCACCGGATTCCGCGTCCAAGATACTCAGCGTGCCGAAAACCCGGATGAAGCAGCTGCCCCACATGCCGGGGCCCTGTTTGCGCTCGAATTCCTTTACTTTGAAAACAAGTCTGTAGGGAGCATCCCCTTCGTTCACGAGCTTGAGCCCTTTTGAATTGTTGTTGAAAGAGGTAAAGAACGCTTCGTCCATGAGCTTGACGCGGGTATCGTAGTCTTCCCCGCACCAGTCCTTGAAGTTACCCTCTTTTTCGAAGACCGCATCAGTGAGGTCGATCGTCCATGTGGCGGTCGCATCTTCCTTAAGGACAGAGAGATCCCCTTTGGTCACTTTGAGCGGTTTGGCTGCGAAGGCAGAAAAGGCCGACAGCAGCAATACGATGGTGGTAAGTGCAATTCGTTTCATGATGTAGTTTTTTAGGTATACAAAAATAACAACAAATTTGAAGAAACCGAAAGGGTAAGCGGATTACAAAAGTGATTTCTGTCTAGTAATATCAAGGCATGGTTTTTGATAATTAGTGAAAGACTGCATTTCTCCGCCGGTATATATTTATGAGAATTGTAGGAGTAGTTCTTTGACAGCCATCATCTGCGACACGGTTGATGTCGCCGGAAGGTTTCGATGCACATTTTTATATTAACGCTACTGCGGACGAAACCCTTCGATCACGCTTTAGCGCCCAGCTTCGGGCCCGAGCAGCAACAGAAACCTAAACACACAGATGAGATATGAAGAACTTCTACGACAACACCAACGCCACGTACAAGACCATCAACGATGAGATCGTCCGCTCGCAGGACGTCATCGACGCCGCCCGCACTTCCGCGGAAGTGCTCTACCGCAAGAGCAAGAGACACTACCCGACACTGGAGCTGGACGACCTGTTCAACGAGACGGTGTGCCGTTCCCTGGAGGGGATCCACCGGTTCGACTCCAGGAAGGCTTCCCTGAAGACGCTGGTCAGCAGGATTGCGCTGCACTACCTGATTGACTTCCAGCGTCGCGAGAATAAGCGGACATCCATGTTCGATTCCTTCACCCGGGAGGGCAAGGACGGCAAGGAGTACGTCTCGGCCCAGATCGAGGCCTACAGGGGCGACGAGTTCGAGGCGGACCGCGACCTTCGCCGGAAGGAGACCCTCGACGAAATCGATGGTGCCTTCGCCAAGCTCTGCGAGAGCCGCGGGATGGTCCTCAGACTGGCCGGTGAGGGGTTCAAGCCGCGTGAAATCGCTGATATCACCGGCTGGGACGCCAACAAGGTCTCCGTCCTTCTGTGCAGGGGCCGCAAGGACCTCGCCGGGCTGCTCGACGGAACCCTCAAGGAAATGGGCATTGCGGCGTAGGTGTCGCTCACGGCTTAACCGCCGGATCTTGCAAAAGGTCCGGCGGTTTTTTTGTTTATGGCTGAAGGGTGAGCGGCCCGCTGCGTTTCATGTCGTCCATGAACGGCGTCCAGATGGGCTTGCGCTTGTCGATGCGCCCGGGGTTGGCAGGGCTGGCAGGATTGGCGCCGACGGCGTCGCAGACGTCGCTGAAGAAGACTTTCATCCGTAGCAGCAGGTCCAGTGATGCCTCCGGAGCATCATACTTCGTTTCGATGACCGCGAGCTTCGTCGCGGCAGGGAGGAACACCCGCGTCCTGCGGGCGATGGCTTTCTCACGGGGCGATACCAGCAGGACTACCGCGGAGTCCTTCAGGTGGTTAGACGTGTAGATGAAACGGCCATGGCAGTAGTTTCTGTAGTCGCAGACGGTGGCGCCTGCCAGGCCGGTCTCCACGACCTT
>JAEEGF011568421.1_pt1 | contig 52133 bp, 39 predicted proteins | sample 9134171 | NCBI WGS metagenome assembly JAEEGF01 (sample SAMN16246542, study PRJNA631951) | gut metagenome | biome: gut microbiome; feature: rumen; material: AP-attached | host: Bos | place: Iran: Karaj | collected 2018-10 | reverse complement strand
TACACAGATAAGTCTTATGATTTCATCGTAAAGACTCCTCCTGTTGCAGTACAGTTGATGGAAGTTGCCAAGATTAAGGGCGGTTCTGCTGAGCCCAACCGTAAAAAGGTTGCCGAGATTACTTGGGATCAGGTTCGCACAATTGCTCAGGATAAAATGCCTGATTTGAACTGTTTTACTGTAGAGGCTGCAATGACTTTGGTAGCAGGTACAGCCAGAAGTATGGGTATCACTGTAAAGGGTGAGTTCCCTGGTAAATAATTTAAACTTCAATTACAATGAGTAAACTGACAAAAAACCAGAAGTTGGTAGCTGATAAGATTGAAGCAGGGAAAGCATACACTCTGAAAGAGGCTTCAGCCTTGGTTAAGGAAATTACTACAACCAAGTTTGATGCTTCTGTAGATATTGATGTGCGTTTGGGCGTTGACCCCAGAAAGGCTAATCAGATGGTACGTGGTGTTGTATCACTTCCTAATGGAACAGGTAAGGTTACACGCGTATTGTGCCTTTGCACACCAGATGCTGAAGCTGCTGCCAAAGAGGCAGGTGCTGACTATGTAGGTCTCGATGAGTATATCGAGAAGATTAAAGGTGGTTGGACAGACATTGATGTCATCATCACAATGCCTGCAATCATGGGTAAGATTGGTGCACTTGGACGTGTACTGGGTCCCCGTGGTTTGATGCCAAACCCCAAGAGTGGAACTGTAACCATGGATGTAGCTAAGGCTGTTCGTGAGGTTAAGCAAGGTAAGATTGACTTCAAGGTAGATAAGACTGGTATTATTCACGCTTCTATCGGTAAGGTATCTTTCTCTGCTGAGCAGATTGCCCAGAACGCAAAAGAGTTTATGGCAACTATTATCAAACTGAAGCCTGCTGCTGCTAAGGGTACATATGTTAAGAGCATTTATCTTTCAAGTACTATGAGCCGTGGTATCAAAGTAGATCCGAAGGCTACTGAGGAAATCTAAAATTACAGAAAGTCATGAGAAAGGAAGATAAAAGTGTTATTGTAGAGCAGATTAGTGCTTTGCTGCAGCAGTATCCTCATTTCTATTTGGTAGATATTGAGGGAATGAATGCAGAAACAACAAGTGCAATGCGTCGTAAGTGTTTCCAGAGCAGCGTAAAGATGGTTGCTGTTAAGAACACTTTGTTGAAGAAGGCCTTGGATGCAAACGAGACTGACTTCAGCGAAATGTACAGTGTGCTGAAGGGTTCTACTGCATTGATTTTCACAGAGACTGCTAACGTTCCCGCTAAGATGCTTAAGGAGTTTGCAAGCAAGAAACAGGAGAAGCCTGCTTTGAAGGCTGCTTTTGCTGAGCAGACTGTATATGTTGGTGCAGACCAGTTGAATACACTTGCTGCACTGAAGAGCAAGAACGAACTTATTGCAGATGTTATCGCAGCTTTGGAGTCTCCGATTATGAATGTACTGAGTGCATTGGAGAACCGCGAAGCACAAGCAGCTGCAGAGTAATTAACTAAGAATAATAACAATTAAATACATTAAACAAAATGGCTGATATTAAGGCTATTGCTGCTGAGCTCGTTGCGCTCACAGTACAGGAAGTAATTGATCTTAAGAACGAACTTAAGGAGACTTATGGTATTGAGCCCGCTGCTGCTGCTGTTGTAGTAGCTGCTGGTGGTGAAGGTGGCGCTGCTGCTGAGGAGAAGACTGACTTCGATGTTATCCTCAAGAACGCAGGTGCTGCTAAGCTCCAGGTTGTAAAGGCTGTTAAGGAAGCTTGCGGTCTCGGTTTGAAGGAAGCTAAGGAGCTCGTTGACGGTGCTCCCAGCACTTTGAAGGAAGGTATGCCTAAGGCTGACGCTGAGGCTCTGAAGAAGACCCTCGAGGAGGCTGGTGCAGAAATCGAGTTGAAGTAATCTAACTCCTGTTTAACAGGTAATACGGTAAAGGATCCTCTGGTAGAGGGTTCTTTGCCTTTTTGTGTCTAAAAACTTTCACGAGACAATCAAATCTGTTTTAGATGGCTAATATTATTAATCAAAGAGTAAATTTCGCTTCCGTAAAAAGTCCTATGGCTTATCCTGACTTTTTGGAAGTGCAGTTGAAGTCTTTCAAAGACTTTCTCCAGTTAGATACTCCGCCAGAACTTCGTAAGAATGATGGCCTTTACAAGGTTTTTGCCGAGAACTTCCCCATTCAGGATACTCGCAACAACTTTGTCTTGGAGTTCCTTGACTACTACATTGATCCTCCCCGTTATTCTATTGAGGAGTGTCTGGAAAGAGGACTTACCTACAGCGTACCTTTGAAGGCTAAGCTGAAGTTGTATTGTACAGACCCCGATCACGAGGATTTCGATATGGTAATCCAGGATGTGTTCCTTGGCCCCATTCCCTACATGACGGACAACGGTACCTTTATCATCAACGGTGCTGAGCGTGTAGTTGTTTCACAGTTGCACCGTTCACCTGGTGTATTCTTTGGTAGTAGTGTTCATGCCAACGGTACGCAGTTGTATTCTGCCCGTATCATCCCCTTCAAGGGAAGCTGGATCGAGTTTGCTACTGACATTAATAATGTTATGTACGCATACATCGACCGTAAGAAGAAATTGCCCGTCACTACTCTGCTGAGAGCTATCGGCTTTGAGAACGATAAGGATATTCTGGAGATCTTCAACCTTGCTGAAGAGGTGAAGGTTACCCGTCAGAACCTTGTTGCCCGCAAAGGTCAGAAGCTGGCAGCCCGTGTACTGAAGAGTTGGACGGAAGACTTCGTTGACGAGGATACAGGTGAAGTTGTATCTATCGAGCGTAACGAGGTGATTCTGGATCGTGAAAGTGAATTGACTGACGATGCTATCGAGATTATCCTGGATAGCAACGTTCCTACCATTCTGATTCATAAGGAGGATGGCCAGAGTTCTGACTATTCTATCATCTTTAATACATTACAGAAAGATACCTCTAACAGTGAGCGTGAGGCTATATGGTACATCTACCGCCAGTTGCGTAATGCTGATCCCGCGGATGATGCCAGTGCACGTGAGGTTATCTTCAATCTGTTCTTCAGTGAGAAGCGTTATGACCTGGGTGAGGTGGGACGCTACCGTATCAACAAGAAGTTGAATCTGGATACGGACATGAGTGTTCGTACGCTGACCAAGGAGGATATCATCGAGATTATCAAGTATCTGATTGAGTTGGTGAACTCTAAGGCCAATGTTGATGATATCGACCACCTGAGCAACCGTCGTGTACGTACTGTCGGTGAGCAGCTGGCTAACCAGTTTGCTATCGGTCTGGCACGTATGAGCCGTACTATCCGCGAGCGTATGAACGTTCGTGATAACGAGGTGTTCACTCCTACTGACCTGATCAATGCCAAGACCATCAGCAGCGTAATCAATACGTTCTTCGGTACCAATGCATTGAGTCAGTTCATGGATCAGACCAACCCCTTGGCTGAGGTAACTCACAAGCGTCGTCTTTCTGCCCTGGGTCCTGGCGGTCTGTCACGTGAGCGTGCAGGTTTCGAGGTTCGAGACGTACACTATACTCACTATGGACGTCTTTGTCCTATTGAGTCTCCTGAAGGTCCCAACATCGGTCTGATTTCCTCTCTTTGCGTCTTTGCGAAGATTAATGACCTGGGCTTCATCGAGACCCCCTACCGTAAGGTTAACAATGCGGTCGTTGACCTCTCTCCCGAGGGTGTTCAGTATATGACTGCCGAGGAAGAGGAAGGCCAGATTATCGGTCAGGGTAATGCGCCTCTGAACGATGACGGTACCTTTATCCGTACCAAGGTTAAGTGCCGTCAGGATGACGACTATCCTGTGGTTCCTCCCAGCGAGGTGAACCTGATGGACGTTGCTCCTCAGCAGATTGCCTCTATTGCCGCTTCTCTGATTCCCTTCCTGGAGCACGATGATGCCCACCGTGCACTGATGGGATCTAACATGATGCGCCAGGCAGTTCCTCTGATGCGTACCGAGGCTCCTATCGTCGGAACCGGTATCGAACGTCAGTTGTGTGAGGACTCACGCACCATGATTACTGCCGAGGGCAGCGGTGTTGTGGAGTATGTTGACGCAACTACCATCCGTATTCTCTATGACCGTACCGAGGATGAGGAGTTCGTAAGCTTCGAGCCCGCCCTCAAGGAGTACCGCATTCCCAAGTTCCGTCGTACCAACCAGAATATGACCATCGACCTTCGTCCTATCTGTAACAAGGGCGACAGGGTAGTAGAGGGTCAGATTCTGACAGAGGGTTACTCTACCGAGGACGGCGAGCTGGCACTGGGTAAGAACCTGCTGGTAGCCTACATGCCCTGGAAGGGTTACAACTATGAGGATGCCATCGTGCTGAACGAGCGTGTAGTACGCGAGGATATCCTTACCAGTGTTCATGTTGAGGAATTCGCCCTCGAGGTCCGCGAGACAAAGCGCGGTATGGAGGAACTCACCGCAGATATCCCCAATGTAAGCGAGGAGGCAACCAAGGATCTGGACGAGAACGGTATTATCCGTATCGGTGCCCGTGTCGCTCCCGGTGATATCATGATCGGTAAGATTACACCTAAGGGTGAGAGCGATCCCAGTCCTGAGGAGAAGTTGCTGCGTGCCATCTTCGGTGACAAGGCCGGTGATGTCAAGGATGCGTCTCTGAAGGCAAGCCCCTCACTGAACGGTGTTGTTATAGACAAGAAACTGTTCTCACGTGCCATCAAGACACGTGCCGTAAAGAATGCCGACAAGCCCCGTCTGGCTGCTATTGACGAGGAGTTCAACAGCAAGGTTGAGGACCTGAAGGCTATTCTGGTAGATAAGTTGCTGGAGCTCACCAAGGGTAAGAAGAGCCAGGGCATCAAGGATTACATGGGTGCCGACCTTATTGCCAAGGGCGGAAGCATAACAGCCAATGTTCTGAACAGCTTTGACTTCACAGCCGTACAGTTGAGCAACTGGACCAATGACGACCGCATCAACGGTCTGATTGCCAAGTTGATTATCAACTACCTGAAGAAGTACAAGCTGCTGGATGCTGAGATGAAGCGCAAGAAGTATGCCATCACCATCGGTGACGAGCTGCCCAGCGGTATCATCCAGATGGCTAAGGTTTACATTGCCAAGAAGCGTAAGATCGGTGTCGGTGACAAGATGGCCGGTCGTCACGGTAACAAGGGTATTGTAAGTAAGGTGGTACGTCAGGAGGATATGCCCTTCCTGGAGGACGGTACTCCTGTGGATATCGTACTGAACCCCCTGGGTGTGCCTTCACGTATGAACATCGGTCAGATTTTCGAGACCGTACTCGGTGCCGCAGGTAAGAAGCTGGGTGTCAAGTTCGCTACGCCTATCTTCGACGGTGCTTCACTGGAAGACCTCTGCGAATGGACCGATAAGGCCGGCCTGCCCCGCTACTGTTCTACTCAGTTGTATGACGGTGCTACAGGTGAGCCTTTTGACCAGTTGGCAACCGTAGGTGTAGCCTACATGCTTAAACTGGGCCACATGGTTGAAGACAAGATGCATGCCCGTAGCATTGGCCCGTACTCACTTATTACCCAGCAGCCCCTTGGTGGTAAGGCCCAGTTCGGTGGTCAGCGTTTCGGAGAAATGGAGGTTTGGGCAATCGAGGCCTTCGGTGCTTCTCATGTACTGCAGGAGATCCTCACCATCAAGAGTGATGACGTGGTAGGCCGTAGTAAGGCTTATGAGGCCATTGTCAAGGGTGAGCACATGCCTACTCCCGGTATCCCCGAATCTTTGAACGTCCTCTTGCACGAGTTGCGCGGTCTGGGATTAAGTGTTACATTGGATTAACGTAGAATACTCTTTTAGAAAGGATATATAAATATGGCTTTTAAGAAAGAAACCAAGGTAAAAAACAATTTTACCAAGATAACCATCGGTTTGGCATCTCCCGAGGAAATTCTGGAGAATTCGTATGGCGAGGTCTTGAAACCCGAGACCATCAACTACCGTACCTATAAGCCTGAGCGTGATGGATTGTTCTGTGAGCGTATCTTTGGTCCCACCAAGGATTATGAGTGCCATTGTGGTAAGTACAAGCGTATCCGCTATAAGGGTATTGTCTGCGACCGATGTGGTGTGGAAGTTACAGAGAAGAAAGTACGCCGTGAGCGTAGCGGACACATCCAGCTGGTAGTTCCCGTGGCTCACATCTGGTACTTCCGTTCTCTCCCTAATAAGATCGGCTATCTGCTGGGTATCCCCACCAAGAAGCTCGATGCCATCATCTACTACGAGCGTTATGTTGTGATTCAGCCGGGTGTGATGGAGAACGACAAGGATATGCCCTTGCAGAAGTTCGACCTTCTTTCTGAGGACGAGTACATGGACATCATGGACCGTCTGCCTCAGAACAACGCATTCCTTGAGGATACCGATCCCAATAAGTTCATCGCCAAGATGGGTGCCGAGGCAATCTATGACCTGCTTCTGCAGTTGGACCTCGACAAGCTCTCTTACGAGCTGCGTGATTCTGCCAGCCAGGATTCAGCCCAGCAGCGTAAGAACGAGGCGCTGAAGCGTCTGCAGGTAGTAGAAAGCTTCCGTGCCAGCAAGGGCCGCAATAAGCCCGAGTGGATGATTATGAAGATACTTCCTGTCATCCCGCCTGAGCTTCGTCCCCTCGTACCCCTGGACGGCGGCCGTTTCGCTACCAGTGACCTGAACGACCTCTACCGTCGTGTCATCATCCGTAACAACCGTCTGAAGCGACTCATTGAGATCAAGGCTCCCGAGGTCATCCTGCGTAACGAGAAGCGTATGCTGCAGGAGGCCGTTGACAGCCTCTTCGACAACAGCCGTAAGAGCAGTGCTGTCAAGACTGACAGCAACCGTCCCTTGAAGTCCCTCAGCGATTCACTGAAGGGTAAGCAGGGCCGCTTCCGTCAGAACCTGCTCGGTAAGCGTGTTGACTATTCCGCACGTTCCGTAATCGTTGTAGGTCCTGAGCTGAAGATGGGCGAGTGCGGTCTGCCCAAGCTCATGGCAGCCGAGCTCTACAAGCCGTTCGTTATCCGTAAGCTCATTGAGCGCGGTATCGTCAAGACTGTCAAGAGCGCCAAGAAGATTGTTGACCGTAAGGATCCCATCATCTGGGATATCCTGGAATATGTCATGAAGGGTCACCCCGTACTCCTGAACCGTGCGCCGACTCTGCACCGTCTGGGTATTCAGGCCTTCCAGCCCAAGATGATTGAGGGTAAGGCCATTCAGCTGCACCCCCTGGCATGTACCGCGTTCAACGCCGACTTCGACGGTGACCAGATGGCTGTTCACTTGCCCTTGAGCAACGAGGCAATCCTGGAGGCACAGATTCTGATGCTCCAGTCACATAATATTCTGAATCCTGCCAACGGCGCACCTATCACCGTTCCCTCTCAGGATATGGTACTCGGTCTGTACTACATTACCAAGCTGCGCCCCGGTGCTAAGGGTGCCGGCCTTAAGTTCTACGGTCCCGAGGAAGCCATCATCGCCTACAACGAGAAGCGCGTGGATGTTCATGCCCCCGTATTCGTGGTAGTTGATGACCTGATGGAAGACGGAACCCTCGGCAAGCGAATGGTAGAGACTTCTGTAGGCCGTGTCATCGCCAACGAGATTATCCCCGCCGAGGTAGGTTACTTCAACGATGTAATCTCCAAGAAGACCCTGCGTGGCATCATCACCGACGTTATCAAGACTGTAGGTGTGGCCCGTGCCTGTGACTTCCTGGATGGTATCAAGAACCTTGGTTACCGTCTGGCATACGAGGGCGGTCTGTCATTCAACCTGGGTGATATCATCATTCCCAAGGAGAAGGACGAACTCATCCGCAAGGGTAACGAGGAAATCGACCGTATTCAGGGTGAGTACGGAATGGGTTTCATTACCGACAAGGAGCGTCACAATCAGGTAATCGATATCTGGACACACGTCAATAACGATCTCTCTGCCATCCTTATGAAGACCATGAAGGAAGCAGATCAGGGCTTCAACGCAGTATATATGATGCTTGACTCAGGTGCCCGTGGTAGCGCCGGTCAGATCAGTCAGCTCTCAGGTATGCGTGGTCTGATGGCCAAGCCTCAGAAGGCCGGTGCCGAGCCCGATACTATCGAGAACCCCATTATCTCTAACTTTAAGGAAGGTATGTCCGTGCTGGAGTACTTCATCTCTACCCACGGTGCCCGTAAGGGTCTTGCCGATACCGCCTTGAAGACAGCCGACGCCGGTTATCTGACCCGTCGTCTGGTGGACGTCAGTCACGACGTTATCATTACTGAGGAGGACTGTGGCACACTGCGTGGTCTTTCCTGCTCAGCACTGAAGAACGGTGATGAGGTTATCAGCAGCCTGTATGACCGTATCCTGGGTCGTGTATCCGTACATGATGTCATACATCCCGTCACCGGTCAGCTTATTGTCGCCGCCGGTGAGGAGATTACAGAGGCCAAGGCACAGGAGATTGAGAACAGTCCCATCGAGACCGTCGAGATCCGTTCCGTACTTACCTGCGAAAGCAAGAAGGGTGTATGTATGAAGTGTTACGGCCGTAACCTGGCAACCAGCCAGATGGTTCAGAAGGGTGAGGCAGTAGGTGTAATCGCAGCTCAGTCAATCGGTGAGCCTGGTACTCAGCTTACACTTCGTACCTTCCACGCCGGTGGTGTGGCCGGTAATGCAGCCGCTAACGCCATGATCAAGGCTAAGTACGATGCTCGTCTTGAGTTCGAGGAGTTGCGTACCGTTGACGTTACAGATGAGAACGGCAATGCTGCTCAGGTGGTTGTCGGCCGTCTGGCTGAAGTTCGCTTCGTTGAGCCTACTACCAATATTGTTCTGCTCACACAGAGCGTTCCTTACGGCAGTACTCTTTATAAGAAGGAGGGCGAGAAGGTTTCTAAGGGTGACGTAGTTGCCAAGTGGGATCCCTTCAACGCCGTTATCGTAACCGAGGCTCCTGGTAAGGTTCAGTTCGAGGATGTAATCGAGAACGTTACCTATCGTGTTGAAAGCGATGAGGCCACAGGTCTGAGCGAAAGCATTATCATAGAATCCCGTGACCGTACCAAGGTTCCCGCAGCTCACATCGTAGATGAGAATGGTGAACTCCTGCGTACCTATAACTTCCCCATTGGCGGTCATATCGCCATCAAGGACGGACAGGAAGTCAAGGCCGGTGACGTACTGGTTAAGATTCCCCGTGTAGTTGGCGGTGGTGGTGACATCACCGGTGGTCTGCCCCGTGTTACCGAGCTGTTCGAGGCCCGTAACCCCAGCAACCCCGCTATTGTGGCCGAAATTGACGGTGAGGTAACCATGGGTAAGCTCAAGCGTGGTAACCGCGAAATCATCATTACCTCTAAGGTAGGTGATGTACGTAAGTACCTCGTACCCCTGAGCAAGCAGATCCTGGTACAGGAGAACGACTACGTACGTGCCGGAACACCGCTTTCTGACGGTGCCATCACTCCTGCCGACATCCTTGCCATCAAGGGTCCCACAGCCGTTCAGGAATACATTGTTAACGAGGTTCAGGACGTTTACCGTCTGCAGGGTGTGAAGATCAACGACAAGCACTTCGAGGTAATTGTACGCCAGATGATGCGTAAGGTCCAGATTGATGAGCCCGGCGATACCCGCTTCCTGGAGCTGCAGATTGTGGACAAGCTTGACTTCGCTGCCGAGAACGACCGTATCTGGGGCAAGAAGGTAGTTACCGATGCCGGTGATTCCGAGACCATGCAGAAGGGTATGATTATCACAGCCCGCCGTCTGCGTGACGAGAACTCACAGCTCAAGCGCCGCGACCTCCGTACCGTTCAGGTACGTGATGCCGTACCTGCTACCTCAACTCAGATTCTGCAGGGTATCACCCGTGCAGCATTGCAGACCAGCAGCTTCATGTCAGCCGCATCATTCCAGGAGACCACCAAGGTTCTGAACGAGGCAGCTATCAACGGCAAGAGCGACTACCTGGAGGGTATGAAGGAGAACGTAATCTGCGGTCACCTGATTCCTGCCGGTACCGGTCTGCGTGAGTTCGACAAGATTGTTGTAGGCAACCGTGAGGACTACGACCGCGTTCTGGCCAGCCGTAAGACCTTGCTTGACTACGTAGAGGATATTTAATCCGTAATCTCAATAGATATTAGGAAGAGCCCTGCAGAATCACTGCGGGGCTCTTCTTTTTCTGACATTTAATTGCGATTATTTTTCAACTTGATTTTGACCGACAATCAGCTTAAATATTTTTTTTTCTAAGTTAATTGTTTCTCCTTCAATATAAACTCTTTTCTCCCCCTGTTTCTATTCCTCCAGCATTTTCAGGGCCTGGTAGATGAGGATGTCGTTGGGGTAGGTGAGTTTGAAGTTCATAATGTCTCCCTGAGCAATGTGCAGGGGGGTGAATCCCAGTTCATTGGCCAGGGTAAAAAGGCTTTGTGAACGGGTAATGCCCTTTTCATTGGCCGCCTCCATCATTTCCTTCAGTGTCTTCAGGGGGAAGGTGTGGGGTGTCTGGGCACGGAGCATATTCTCACGGGGAATGTAACTGTTACTGCTGCTCCCGTCCTCGCTGACCAGGAAGGCTTCCTGGCTGCGGACGGCTGTTATGGCATTTCCATGGGTCAGACATACGGCTATGTTGCGGCTGATAATGTCCTGGCTGATAAGCGGTCGCACCGCATCGTGGACCAATACGATGGAGTCCGTGTCCTTCACTTCCTGCAGCAGATAGACAATACCGTTTCTGATGGAATGGAGCGAGGTGTCACCGCCAATGATGGCATGGCGGAATTTTGTTATCTGCCCGCTCTGTGCCTCGTCAAAGACGGTATCCTCCCATCCCCGGGCACAGACCACATAGATGTCCTGTATAAGCGGATGCTGCTGAAAGGCACGCATGGTATGTTTCAGGACCGTTTCTCCGTTCACTTCCAGGTACTGCTTGGGTCGGCTGGTATTCATCCTTGATGACTTTCCTCCGGCCAGCAACAGGGCTATATGTTTATTGTTATTCATAGGCGGCCCCTCTCCCTAACCCTCCCCCAAAATGGGAGGGAACTGCAAGCGGGGGTATGGCAGTTTTTAAACTTTTTGGTTGTTTATCTCGTTGAGGTATTTCTGGCAGAATCTCTCATGTGTATGTATCATACGGTAGCGGAGTATCTCCAGTACGGTGGATTCAAAGACAAAGTATATCCAGGGGTAACCCGTCAGGACGGACAGGAAGAGCACGCCGGCACGGGTGTCGAAGGTAAGGATGTTGGTAATGGGCATCAGCGGCAGGCTGTCCTGACGGAACCGCCGGCGCATATCCTCGGATACCTTTCCGTCTGACTTCTCCTGAATGGCGCTGAAGAGTTGTTGAAAGACGGGGGTCTGGTCCTCCTGGCTCTGGGTGTACCTTATATAAAAGAACAGATACAGTTTATGGAACCATTCCCGGCTGTTCCACTTCAGGCTGCGGTACTCCTCCTTCTCCTGCCGGCTGGTAGCCAGCTCACTGCCTTCCCGGCCCAGGAAAAACCACAGGTGAATGTTGCGGTAGTAGTCCCCGATGGCACACTGCCTGCCGTGGCAGCGCAGACCGGCCCATGCCGCCAACGGCCATATCCACAGGCCCCACTCGGGCATGAGTCTTAGACAGAGACCCAGATAGATGCAGAAGAACCATACATCACCGGCAAAGCCGTCCAGGATTCGTCCTATGAGCGTCTTCTTGCCAGTCATACGGGCCAGCTGTCCGTCGGCACAGTCATACCAGTTGGCCCATATCAGCAGAAAGATGCCGATGATGTTCATTCTTATATCTGTCTGGTAGAAGAAGTATCCGCTGGAAGCCCCGATAATGATACTCAGCAGTGTCACTGCAATGGGGTGAATGCCTAATTTACGGAACAGCACTGCCCACAGATAGCCCGGTGTACGGGTGACGTACAGTTCGAACCGGCTTTCTGTGTCGGTTGATTTCATCGTTGCCAAGACCTTTTCCTTCAGTTTCATTTGCTTGCCTTCAGTCCCTTGATAACGCTGTTTGTGAATCCGTTCTCCTCCATGGCATTCAGGCCGCGTATGGTAATGCCACCGGGGGTGGTTACACGGTCTATCTCAGCCTCGGGGTGGCTCTGGTTAGCCCGCAACAGGGCTACAGCACCCTGGAGCGTCTGTTCCACGATATGCTGTGCATCACGGGCATACATGCCTAATTCCACCCCGCCCTCAGTGGCAGCACGGATGTATCGCATGGCGTAGGCTATGCCGCAGCTGGCCAGCGCCATGCCGGCGCCTATCAGCCTTTCCTCCACAATCATTGCTTCTCCCAGTTCCCTGAAGATAGCCAGCACCTCCTGATCCATCTCAGGCGTGGTATTCTTGCAGGCAATGAAGGTCATGCTCTGGCGGACGGCAATAGCTGTGTTGGGAATGATTACATAGATGGGGTGCTGATAGCCGAACAGGCTGGCAATCTTGTCTGTACTGATGCCTGCTGCCATGCTACCGATAATAACCTTCTCGTTCTTCAAATCAGGAGCTATCTCCTTGGCCAGTTCCTCTATTTTCCAGGGCTTGACGGCCAGGATAACCATGTCGGCTTCCCTTACGCACGCCTTGTTGTCCTGTGTGATGTTTACCTGGGGGAATTCAGCCTTGATAGCCTCCAGTTTTCCCGTGCTGGGGTTGCTTACATATATGTCTTGGGTATTTATGTGCTGGCTCTGTGCCAAGCCTCGGGCTGTGGCACCTCCCATGTTTCCTGCTCCTATGATTGCTATTTTCATATTATATGTTTTTTGCGGTTAGCGGTTAGTGGTTAGCGGTTAGTGGTTAGTTAATTTTGAATTACCTCTTGATGATGGCTCTGATGATGAACCATGCGTGTGCCGATATGGCCTTGGGCCATCCGTAATGGCGGGCCATCAGCTTCAGACGCTCTATAAGTGATTTGCGATGATTGCGGGTGGTCATACCCTCATTCAGGTAATCCGTCAGAATCAGGTGCGTATTTACGGTTCTTAATCTGCGTTTGGCGGCCTTTCTCATGATGCGGATGCACCAGTCATAGTCGGCCGAGTAGCGGTAAGAGAGATTGTAGCTCTCGGTCTTCGCCAAATCGGTGCGGGCGTAGAAAGACTGGTGGCAAACCCTCATGCCACTGAGGAAGCTCTTCCATGTAAGGGTCTCGGGTGTGGTGAGACGACGGTGGCGTACGAAGCGGCCCTCATTATCCACCAGGTCAGTCTCTCCGTAGATAATGGCCGGGTTGCGGAGGTTGCCTTTTGTCAGGCTGGCGCATGCCACAATCCTGGAGACGGTGTCCGCTGTGTGCAGCTTGTCTCCTGCATTCAGGAATACGATGTATTCGCCAGTGGCCAGAGACAGTGCCTTGTTCATGGCATCGTACAGTCCGTCGTCCGGGCCGCTGGTCAGGCGTATCTGGTGCCGGTTGTTGTTCTGCTCCACGTACCGTTGCACCAGGCTCAGTGTTCTGTCCGTAGAGACTCCGTCCACAATCAGGTGCTCAATCTTCCCGTAATCCTGTGCCGCTACGCTGTCTAAGGTGCGTTGCAGGGTAGCCTCTGCGTTGTAGGTGACAGTGGCTATGGTTATGAGTGGTTGTGCGGCGTTATTATTGTCTTGATTCATATACATTTATATATTTCTGGGCAACATGTGTCCCGCTGTAGGCAGAAGCCGCCTTGTGCAGGGCTGCTTCGCGCATATCGTGGGTCAGCACATATTGTATGCCTTCAGCCAGATCTGCTACGTCCTTGTATCGGGCAACATAACCGTTCTGCAGGTGGTCTATCATCTCGGGGATTCCGCCTACATTGAATCCTACGCATGGTGTACCGCATGACATGGCTTCGGCAATGGTGTTGGGCAGGTTGTCCTGCAGGCTGGGGGTAACAAACACATCCGCAGCAGCATACATCATTGCCATCTCCTCAGGGTTGCTGATGTATCTGCCTCCCTTGCCCACACATATAGTTGAGAGTTGAGAGTTGAGAGTTGAGAGTTTACCCAAAGACTGCTGAAGGAACGCGAATCCTTTGCGTTCATCATTCAGGTTCTGGGAGCAGAAGAGGATAATCTTGTTTTCAAGGGGAAGATCCAACTTCTTGCGTGCTTCCTGCTGGTCAATGTGGCGGAATGTGTTGTGGGGGATGCAGTTATTGATGTGCACCACCTCGGCATCAGGCATCGCCTGCCTGGCACGGTCTGTAATCCACTGGCTGCAACCTACGAAGGTAATGTTTCCTTTCTTATACAGTTCCTGCTTGCGCAGGTAATGCTTGTGGGCAATATTGCCGGGCAGAAGCGGGCACCGCCTGCATTCTGTTTCCTGACAGTCACCTCTATAATGACATATTCCTAAGTATGGCCATTCATCGTGCAGCGTCCAGACAATCTTCTTGCCGTCCTTTATCATCTGTCTCAGGCAGGATAGGGAAACCATTCCTTGGTTAATCCAATGCAGATGTATGATGTCGGCCTCCTTGTATTCAATAGTCTTGGTAATATCAATGCCAAAGTCCGCGGTGTCAGCCTGCCATAGCTTACCTTTCAGATATGACATAATATGCAGGCGCTCCAGTACCTTGGGAATCTTAGTCCCTACTTGTGCTACCGTAACAGAGGCGGACAGTTTATCTCGTACCAGCATCCTGGCTTTAACGCCATTATTGTTCAGCGCTTCCATCAGCCGGAAGGCGGCAATGGCGCCTCCGCCTGCCATGTCACTGGTACTAAGCAGCAGAACTTTCATTTGTATGCCTTCTTTCCCATCCATTTGAGGATGCGTTTGTTTATGGATTGCAGGATGAAACTGAAGTTGCCGTACCGCAGGTTCAGGAACAGTTCCTCGAAGGAGCGTCCTATCTTTATCATGGGGTTCATCCACCCCATGATCTTATAGGCCCTTTTTCTGTAGGCAACATGCTCTATGATATGTGCAGGGTGCTGAATCTGACGCTTCAGTTCGAACCGCTTCATGGTGAAGATTCGCCGGTATCTGTGTGGCAGTGTCTCCAACGTCCCCCCGAAATGGGTGCTGTCTGCTATGGCCCCCAGATTGTTAATCATGTTACGCCGGGGAACAATGCAGAGCAGGTTATTCCTGAGAATATGTGACCAGAAGATAGTCTCGTAGAAGGCTTTGCCCGATGCCCTGTGCTGGGTACACATGGGCAGGAAGTCGTCACGGTAGCCCCGTTCCCTGATAATGGCTTTCAGTTGGGCGATGGTCTGCGGGTCGTCCATCCATGTATAATGCTCGTCCCATTGGTCAATGACCCTCCTCCACGAGGCCCAACCCCAGATGCTGAAGTTGGTGGTAAAGAAATAGTCCTCCTTTACATCGGGGGTCTGTTCCTCTATGTTGAAGCCTGAGATCATGGCAATACGCTCGTCGTTCTCATAACGGTCCAGCATCTCTTTGCAGAAGCGCAGGAAGGATACGCTGGGGATACTGTCGTCCTCGAAGATGACCACCTTGTCACTCAGGGAAAAAGCCCATTTCTGCGCATTGAAGTTTGAGGGATCGCAACCTGCGTTTACCGTCTGGTAGTTACGTCTGACATCGCATTGCCAGTCTATGTTCCCGTCAGACAAGACGCGCCGGCAGGCTTCCATGCCAGGCAAGTCCTGCGCATTGCGTGGCCCGTCCTGATAAAGATAGAGACGGGCGGGCCTTGCCTCCCTGATAGCGGCAAATACTTTCTTCAACGGCTCAGGCCTGTTGAAGAACAGTATCAGTACGGAAACATCCACCAATGCTTGATTCATATTGCAAAAGTACGAATAAGTAAGCGGAATACAAAATAAATTCATTTATTTTTATCCCACCTGCCGCTTAGCCAGGGAATCCGCTCAATGTAGGGTACGAACCAGGAGCAGATGATGAATACGGAGGGAATCAGAATCCATACATCATCCCACCTGTTATAGATGCTCCGGCCATAGCTGAGGTGCATGAACTTATAGAAGTACAGCATGGGATAGTGGGATATGAAGTAAACCATACTGTGTTGCCCGATGAAACACAGGCCCGGAATACGGAACGGCCGTGCTGTCAGCAGCAGCCCCGAAAGTCCGCACAGTGCGAAGACGGCATCGATAACAGCCATCAGCGGATTGCCGGCAAACTCATTGTGGCTCATGACATACTTGCCGGGGACTGTAAAGTTCAGGCATACAAAGGCCAGCGTAAATACAACGGAAAGGGCTGCCATCCGCTTTTTGGTGTGACGCTCCATCAGGAAGTGCCAGAAGCGGCCCAGGTAGAAGAAGAATGTGGCAATGAACACATTGTTGGCCGACATCCACAGCGGATTCCCCCAAGTCCATAGCAGATAGCTCAACAGCGGGAAGGTTACCGTTATCCAGTGAAGGTGTTTCACCTTTTCTATATAATGTACAAGAATATATACACAGAAGAACGAGAACAGGAACCATACGGGACCGTTTCCGTAGAAACTGCTGTTCGTCCAGATATGGTCAGCCTGCAATGGTTCCACCCATCCCTTGTATTTGGCCGAAAGGGTGGGGTAGAAGGCAAAGTAAACCGCTGCTCCGATACATCCCGCACTCAGGTATGGAATGAGCAGCCTCTTGCATCGGTCTATAAAGTACTCCTTGTCATTCGCACCGGTTCCCTTGTTGAAATAACCGGCCTTGAAGAAGAAGAAGCTCATGAAGAAGTAGCTCCATTGCATAACCTCCTGCCACCAGTCCACATTCTCCTTCCCGCAGAAGGCCATGATATGTAATGTAACCATGCGAATGATACAGATTCCGCACAGAATATCAAAGGCGTGGTTTCTCTCTTTTGCAGCCATTATTCCTTGAATTTAAGTTTATAAGGTCGATGGTTCACTTTCATCTCCTCGGGAATGTCCTTCCTTACTTTGCCATAGTGATTGTTCAGGTATTGCAGCAAATCCCTTGGCGCCGCCACCTCCAGATTGCCCAGTTTCACCAGTCGGGCGTGGGTGATGTCATCTGCGGCAACACGTTCGCTTGGGGTGATGATGTTCTTATAGAAAGCTGAGCGGCTGTTGTTGAACCAAGTCTGCGTACGCACCATCAGCCGATATATCAGTCTCTTAGGCAACAGCGTGATCAGGATTCTTGTTATCAGGCAGGCCCAGAATCCTCTGGGGCGCGGTTCCTCTATGTCGCAATGTCCGCAATGTTTCCACTGCCATATCTCCTTGGCAATGAAAAGTCCGTTCAGGAAGAACAGAACCTCATGCTGTATCTTCTCTGCCCTTTTACTAAGAGGCATTCTGTCAAAGGGGAAGATGTCCACGTATATCCCCTGGTGCATCTTCAGCTTTCTGAAATTCCCCTCGTTGAATTCGGTACCGTTCATCCTTACTTTCATGAAGAAGAAGGGCACATGAGGATCTGTCTCCGGTGTCTGCAGGAAATAGTCTTCACCCATTTCCTCCTGTGCAATCCTGGCAAAACGCTCATAGTCGGCACGGGGCATTCCCACATCCACATCATCATCCCACGGCAGAATTCTTCCCCAGAAGTAGGCCCCTATGGCTGTTCCTCCTGTGATGAAATACCTGATGCCGTGCTTTTCACAGATGCGCTTAATCTCCGCAAGAATCTGGTAAAGCGTTGCCTGAAGCCGTTCAAGTTCCTCTGGCGTGTAGCTGCTCATATGCGTTGTCCCGTTTGCGGTAAGCTTCACCTCTTATTTAATCACACGTGTTCCCAACGGTGAGCACGCCTCCATGTTACCGGTTCCCTCAGCAGCATCCGTTTTGGCACTCAGGTTGTCCAGCAGGTTCACAATGATAGCCTCCTGTGTACAGGGCAGAACAGGACTTCCGAACTCGCGCGTCCCGTGATGAGCCAGGATTACATGGACAATGCGCTTGATTTCCTCGCCGTCCACGCCCTGCTGTTCCAGGATGTTCTGCAGTTTGTGCGCTCCTATGAAGATGTGCCCTAACAGGTACATGTCAGGCTGTGTCTCGCCCTCTGTGCTGTATTCATATACCTTACCGTAGTCATGGAACAGAATGGCCAGGATGCAGCGTTCAATTTTTATCTCGTAGGGCAGGCAGGGATACAGGCCCTCCAGCATGTGCAGCATCTGGTAAGTATGGTTGGTCAGGCCGCCGGGGAAGGCATGATGCACGCTCGTGGCAGCCGGATACTTGCTATAGGGGTTGTACAGCTTGTCGGCAAAATCACGGATAATGGGGATGAGGCTCTGATCCGAGCAGAAACCGATCAGCTTATTGATGCAGTCATCCCATACATCCCGGCGGATAGGGCGGGGCAGCAGGTTGTAGAGCGGATGGTCCAGCAACGGCATGGCCCCCACCTTCAAGTCCGTTACGTTGCATGACTTCTTGCCCGCATTGTCCTTTATGGAGTAGAAACTCACCAGCTGGCCCACTTTAGGATCGGCAGTCGGCTGCAAGTCCCACACTGAGATGTTCATGATTTCCGTCAGGTCCGCTACCTTCAGTACAGCGTATGGCGAACCTGTGCGTGTAGTGCCGTTACTACGGCTCAGTACAATATATTCTTTAATCATTATGCTATTGTTAAGTCATATTTACTGCGCAAAGGTACGATTAAGTGAGAGGAATACAAAGAAAAACAACTTTTCTTTTGCTTTTCGCTTACTTAATCGTAACTTTGCACCCCGAAAAGAATATAACATAGGAAATATGAATACATTAGAATCTATTTTTGCTGAGAAATTATTAAAGGTAAAGGCCATCAAACTGCAGCCAAGCAACCCCTTCACATGGGCCAGTGGCTGGAAAAGCCCCTTCTACTGCGACAATCGCAAGACCCTTTCCTATACTGACCTCCGCTCTTTTGTGAAGATTGAGCTTACGCGTATTATCCTGGAGAACTTCCAGGACGTGGATGCCATTGCCGGTGTTGCCACAGGAGCTATTGCCCAGGGCGCTCTGGTTGCCGATGCGCTGAACCTGCCCTTTGTATATGTTCGCAGCAAGCCCAAGGATCACGGTCTGGAGAACCTCATCGAGGGTGAACTGAAGCCCGGTATGAAAGTAGTGGTTGTAGAGGACCTCATCAGTACGGGCGGCAGCAGCCTGAAGGCTGTAGAGGCTATCCGCAATAACGGCTGCGAGGTAGTGGGAATGGTAGCCAGCTATACTTACGGTTTCCCTGTTGCCGAGAAGGCATTCAGCGACGCCAAGGTTAAGCTCATAACGCTTACTAACTACGAGGCTGTTGTTAATCAGGCTGTTAAGACCGGCTACATCACCGAGGACGAGGTGCAGGTACTGCACGAGTGGCGTAAGGATCCCGCTCACTGGAACGGATGATATTCAGTTGACAGTTGATAGTTGACAGTTTAGAGACAAGCTATGGCAGAATATAAGAGCGACGTTAAGAAGATATTCTATCCCGTAGAGCGGGTGTACGAACGTCTTTCGGACCTGAACAACCTGGCGGTCATCCAGCAGAATCTGGACAATCCCATGATTCGTGAGAAAATGCTGGAGCAGGCCGGCGATAAGGCCACGCCTGAACAGTTGGACAGCGTATTGGAGAAACTGCGTGAACTGAAGTTTGACAGTGACAGCGTTTCCAGTTCCTCACCTGTAGGTAACATTACCCTGCGTATCATTGAGCGTGAGGCAAACAAAACCATCAAGTTTGCCCTTGAGGGAGCCCCCGTTCAGGCTAATATGTGGGTACAGCTGCTTCCTGCCACTGACACCGAGTGCGCTATGAAGCTGACGGTCAAGGCTGACCTGAACTTCTTCATCAAGCAGGTAATCGGCAGCAAGCTGCAGCAGGGTGTGGACGGTCTGGCGCAGATGCTGGCAAGTATTCCATATTGATAGTTGACAGTTGATAGTTGACATTTGAGAGTAAAAAAATATGGCAAAGCTTTGGGATAAAGGATTTGAGATTCAGGACAAGATAGAGCGGTTCACTGTGGGCCGTGATCGCGAAATGGATATGTATCTGGCAGAAGCCGATGTGTTGGGTTCCATGGCCCATATCACCATGCTGGAGAGCATCGGCCTGTTACAGGCTGACGAGCTGAAGCAGCTCCTGGCCGAACTCAGGAATATTCACGCTCAGATCCGCAAGGGTGAGTTTGTGATTGAGGAAGGCATTGAGGATGTGCACTCCCAGGTAGAACTGATGCTGACCCGTAAGCTGGGTGATATCGGTAAGAAGATTCACTCTGGCCGCAGCCGTAATGACCAGGTGCTGGTGGACCTGAAACTATTCATCCGCCGTCAGCTCAAGGACATTGCCGCTGATGTCCGGGAACTCTTCCAACAGTTGCAGGCACAGAGCGAACGTTACAAGGACGTGCTCATGCCCGGTTATACCCACCTGCAGGTGGCCATGCCCAGCAGTTTCGGCCTCTGGTTCGGCGCATACGCCGAGAGTCTGGTTGATGACATGCTGTTCCTGCAGGCCGCCTTCCGTATGACCAACCGCAACCCGTTGGGCTCGGCAGCGGGATATGGCAGCAGTTTCCCCCTGAACCGCACCATGACTACCGAACTGCTTGGCTTTGACTCTATGAACTACAATGTGGTATATGCCCAGATGGGCCGTGGCAAGACCGAGCGCAATGTAGCCTTCGCCCTTGCCAGTATAGCCGGAACCATCAGCAAGCTGGCCTTCGATGCCTGTATGTTCAGCAGCCAGAACTTTGCCTTCGTGAAGCTGCCCAATGACTGCACCACAGGCTCCAGTATCATGCCGCACAAGAAGAACCCCGATGTGTTTGAGCTCACCCGTGCCAAGTGCAACAAACTGCAGGGCCTGCCGCAGCAGATTACGCTTATCATGAATAACCTGCCCAGCGGCTACTTCCGTGACCTGCAGATTATCAAGGAGGTCTTCCTTCCTGCTTTCCAGGAGTTGCGTGACTGCCTGCAGATGACCACATACATTATTACCAGGATAAAGGTCAACGAGGATATCCTCTCCGATTCCCGTTATGATCTGATGTTCTCTGTTGAGGAGGTCAACCGCCTGGCTACCGAAGGTATGCCCTTCCGTGATGCCTACAAGAAGGTTGGAATGGACATCGAGGCCGGCAAGTTCACCCCTTGCAAGGAGGTTCATCATACCCACGAGGGTTCCATCGGCAACCTCTGCACACAGCAGATAGCCGACCTTATGGAAAGTGTATGGCAGGGCTTCAATTTCCAGAAGATGGAAAGTGCTGAAGCCGCATTGATTAAAGGATAAAGGATATGAGTTATAAGGATGCCATCCGATTGGTTGTAATGGGCTGCTGTCTGATGTTCGGGAGCAGTTGTCAGGATGCGGATTACACCTACTGTAATCTGCCGGCCAAGTTCGTGTTTGAGAATGCCTACCAGGCGCCGGCCCTCTACACAGCCTGTAACAGCATGGGCGAGTTCTGTACCGTTACCTTCTCCAGGGACGGCAAGCAGTTTGTCTTCAAGGGCTCGTCCACAACATCCAATGTCCCCCTTACAGCCGTCGTGGGCTATGGCGGATTCGTCCTGGGACTGAGCGGCCTTATCGTCGGCCTGCCCAATATCCCCGAGGTGGGAAAGACTGAAAGTCAGGTAATCTGTTATGAACTGGCCTGTTCCAACTGCTATGAGGACTATAACATCACCAAGCCTCTGGCCCTGAAAGACGGAACAGCCATCTGTAACAGCTGCAGGCGTGTTTATGACCTTAACAGTACAGGCCTTGTAACCCAGGGAACGGCCGGCCGTCCGCTGTACCGTTATCGCGTCAGCTATGTGAACAACACCCTGGTGGTAAGCAATAGGTAAGGCACTTTTCCCTCCTTTTAATAAAATTTTTCACTTTTCACTTTTCACTTTTCACTTTTTATTGTAATTTTGCACCCGCTAAAGGCTGCCCAGATGGTGGAATTGGTAGACACGAGGGACTTAAAATCCCTTGACCATTGCGGTCGTACGGGTTCGAGTCCCGTTCCGGGCACCCCATCAGAATCCCTCCTGGTTTTACCGCCAGGGGGGATTTTTTAGTGCCCTTAGGGAAAATCCTACGCCCTTTTATCAGTTTTCCTTATAATAGGGCCGCGGAATAGCATACCTTTGCAACAGTTAAACATTAAAACACATACGGATATGAAACGTTTACATTACTTCCTTATGGCTCTCAGCCTCATGATATCAGCTGCAATGCTCAGTTCTTGCGAATATATGGAGGACGGACGCAAGTCCATGGTTCTTTCCGGTGAATGGAGGGGTGATTTCGGTATGTTCTACGTCTATAGGGACGGACGCGGTATGGAATATACCTTCGACTCCTATGACACACGCATTACCTTCATCCCGGCCTATGACCATGCCCACTACGGCCGCGGCACACAGGTGGACTACTATGACTACGGCCCATACGAGTATCAGTACTACCGTTTCAACTGGTCCGTTGACGGCGGTGTTATCTATCTGACTTACGATTATGATCATGATCTGGATACCCGTATCAGCGACTATCACATGACCAATGACTACCTGACAGGTGTCTTTGATTATTCAGGCACGTCATTCCGTCTGCGTAAGATTGTTGACTATTATGACTGGACTCCTTATGTGAATACCTACGGATTCAGTTCACGCAACAACTGGAGCTATACCCGTTCTGCAGGTGAGGAACTTTCCGACAGTACTTCCAAGGCTATAGAGGAGGGAGTGGTTGTTTCCCGCGGTCGCAGGGGTTAGCGGTTAGTGGTTAGTGGACTCTTGCCCCTAGCCCCCTCTCCTTTATACCTATAAAAAGTATTAAAAACGATGGTACTTCATCCTCTGTTCCAAAAAATAGTTATACCTTTGCAGGCAAATTTTTAGGAATATGAAAAGGCACATCGTTTTTTTCCTTGCAGTCTGCTGTGCGTTGTCATGTATAGCTCAGTTTCAGACTCCTGTTAAGTTCACTGTCCAGCAGAAGAAACTGTCAGACAATACCATTGAGGTAGAGTTTGTTGGCAAGATAGATGCCGGCTGGCATGTCTATGGAACGGATATTGCCGACGGCGGTCCCACCCGTGCGGAACTGACCCTCGAAAAGACAGCCGGTCTGAAGCCCGACGGGAAACTCCGTGCAACAGGTCCGGTCCATCGTGCCATGGACGAGATGTTCGATATGGAGGTAAGCTACATGGAGGGAACAGCCAGGTTCGCCCAGAAGTTTACTGTAACGGCACCAGAATACGAAGTGGCCGGATACCTTACCTACGGAGCCTGCAATGACCAGAACTGCATGCCCCCCTCCAATGTGGAGTTCAGCTTTAAGGGTACCGGTGTGCCACAGGCTGAAAAGGCCGCTCCTGTAAAGGAACAACAGCCGGAGACAGTTGCCGGGGAACCGGATGAGGCTCCTGTTACTGAAGCCTCGGATACGCTGACGGCAGATACGGCCGTAGCACCTGCTGAACTGTCCGGTGATTTGTGGACACCGGTTGTGGATGAATTGAAGGCTCTGGAAGACGGGGCAGACACTCAGGACAACAGCCTGCTGGGTATATTCCTCCTGGGCATGCTGGGCGGACTGGTAGCCTTGCTTACCCCCTGTGTGTGGCCCATCATCCCCATGACGGTCAGCTTCTTCCTGAAGCGTAACAAGGAACGTAGCAAGAGTATCCGCGATGCAGTCACCTACGGCATCAGCATTGTTATAATATATGTGGCATTAGGCCTGTTCGTAACCCTGTGCTTCGGTGCCAGCGCCCTGAATGCGCTCAGTACCAATGCCATATTCAATATCTTCTTCTTCCTGATGCTGCTGGTGTTCGGTGCCAGTTTCCTGGGCGGATTCGAGATTACGCTGCCCAGCAGGTTTACCAATGCCGTTGACAGGAAATCCGAAACCACCACGGGACTTCTCAGTATCTTTCTGATGGCATTCACCCTCAGTCTGGTCAGTTTCTCCTGCACCGGCCCCATTATCGGCTTCCTGCTGGTGGAACTGGGAACCACGGGTAACCTTCTGGCTCCCACAGTCGGCATGTTAGGTTTCGCCATAGCCCTGGCCCTTCCGTTCACCGTATTTGCCATGTTCCCCGCATGGCTTAAGAGTGCCCCCAAGAGCGGTAACTGGATGAATTGCGTCAAGGTATGCCTGGGATTCCTGGAGCTGGCCTTCGCACTGAAGTTCCTCAGCGTGGCTGACCTGGCTTATGGCTGGCATCTGTTGGACCGTGAGGCCTTCCTTTGCCTGTGGATAATGCTCTTTGCCTTGTTAGGCGCTTATCTGATAGGGTGGATCCGCTTCCCCCATGACGAGGACGAATATGATGAGACGGGCGAGGTCATTGTGAACCATCGCACCAGCATCCCCCGTTTCTTTGCCGGCCTGATCTCTTTCGCGTTCGCCCTGTATATGGTGCCCGGACTGTGGGGCGCTCCCTGCAAGGCCGTCAGCGCCTTTGCCCCGCCCATGCAGACCCAGGATTTCAACCTGTATGACAATGAGGTGAAGGCCCGTTTCAATGATTATGACGAAGGTATGGCCTATGCCAAGGCGCATAATATGCCCGTGATGCTGGACTTTACCGGATACGGATGTGTCAACTGCCGCAAGATGGAGGCCGCCGTATGGACGGATCCCCGTGTGGCGGAGGTAATGAACCAGAAGTACGTTCTCATTACCCTGTATGTGGATGAGAAGACCCCGCTGCCCGAGCCCGTTGTTGTCAGTGAGAACGGTCAGGAGGTTAAGCTCCGTACCGTAGGTGACCGTTGGAGTTACCTGCAGCGCAGCAAGTTCGGGGCCAACGCGCAGCCTTTCTATGTGCTGCTTGACAACGAGGGCCGTCCGCTGAATAAGTCCTATTCCTATAACGAGGATGTAAGCGCATACCTCGCATTCCTGCGGAAGGGGCTTGACAATTATTGAACCAAATAACAACCAGCTATTCAATTAACCTGAAAATGAGAATCTATTCTTTCCTCCTAACCTTCCTGCTAAGTGTCTTGTGTGCCAGTGCAGCCCGGAAAACGCCCTATTCGGGTTCCAGAATCTTCTGGGATTCACGTACGCCTGTCAGTGTGTTCAACAGCGGCGGATATGCACGTGTAATGGAATTGCAGGACGGGCGGCTGATGGCCTGCTGCGAATGGGCCGGAATACGTATATCCTTCAGCTCCAATATGGGGCAGACGTGGAGGGAGCCCACTACTATTGTGACGAATACCAATAATGTGCCCAATTGTGTGCCGGATATGATCCAGCTGCGCGACGGCACCATTATCGTAGCCTATAATCCCCGTCCGGCTTCGCCTTATACCGATGACCGGCGCTACAGCATCCGCCTCAAGCGCAGCACGGACAATGGACGTACCTGGGGGGATGAAATCGTTGTCTATGATGCCGGTCCGACACCTGATATTGGTTGTTGGGAACCCTGCTTGCTGGAACTTCCCTCGGGTGAACTGCAGCTGTATTTCGCCGATGAGAGCCCTTATAATACAAATGGCGATCAGCAGATCTCTATTTGCCGCTCGTTTGACAGGGGCCTGACATGGTCGGTTCCAGCCTGCGTTTCCTATCGGGCCGGTTTCCGTGACGGTATGCCCGTTCCCGTCCTCTTGCAGGACAGCACGACCATTGCCGTGGCTATCGAGGATAATGGCTGGGGGTACAATGATTTTGTGCCCACGATTGTCAGGACAACCCTTGCCCGCAACTGGCGGACCTATGTGCCGGCATCAAGTACTTACAGGACAAAAGCCATTGACTATAACTACTGTCCCGTAGCTACAGGCGGTGCTCCCTATCTGCGTGTGTTGCCTGACGGCGAGACGCTGCTCTCGCACCAGTCACCCTATAACCATTCCGGTAATCCGGATATGTATGTCTATGTGGGTAACTCCTCTGCCCGTAGCTTCAAGGCCATGAGCAGTCCGTTTCCCGTTCCGCAGGATCAGATGGCCTTATGGAACTCCCTGGCCGTAATCGATACTGGTGTGGTAGTGGCTGTTTCCGGCTATGGCGGCGGTGTCAAGATGGTGAAGGGCTATCCCAAACGGCAGCTGGAAGTTCCTTACGGGCATCCTGTTGTGGATGGCCAGAGAGCCATGTCTGACGGCTATTATTCTTCCAGGTGCGAACAGATCATGCTGGGTAGTGAGACGGGAACCTATACCTATGCCGATCTGGCCTATGATGCGGATTCACTTTATGTCATCTGCCGTGTCTATGACAGAAAACCGGTTTCAGGTGGTGAGTGTCCGGATGTGGTCAGTCTCTTCATTGAGTCAGAAGCAGCCTCCTATACAATGCCTCAGCTGACATCATGGCGGTATGATATCTCACCCGATGCTACTGTGGTAGTGTTCAGGGGAACCGGGCTGAAGTGGGAACAGCAGCAGACTTCCGCCTCCCGGCTGGCCATCAAGTCAACAACGATATACTATACGTTTGAAATGGCCATACCATGGAGGGAACTCGGAAAGGATGAGGCTCCGCAAGGCAATGCGATGACTTTCAATATCCAGGTCGCTAACGGCGACGGCACTTCCCAGGTTGTTGAGTCGATAGCCGACGCGACACCTAACGGCACATATACATGGATGCCCATGCATTTCCATCCTAATGAGCAGGAACTGACCGTCAGACCGTTGCAGGAACATGAGTCGGAAGACCTTCGGCTGGTGCGGAGTCATAGTGATTACCGGTTATATGCCAACCGGGAGTTTGTCTGTGTCAGGGTTCTTGATTCGGAAGGCCGTTCCCTGATGTCGGTTCCGGGTTGTTCCGGGAATGTACGGTTGCCTTTCCTGTTGCCGGGTATATATATAGTCCAGGTCTGTTTCATGGATGGCTCCGCCCTTTCCCGTAAACTTTGTATTAACCCGTAAGAGCGTGTCTCTTTACAAGTTAAGGAAAAAAAGAGATACTTTCTTTCATTTCTATCCTTTTTTTTCATATCTTCGCACCCAAATATGTGCTGTTATTACTTAATGGCACTTCTCAACTGTTGAACCAAAGAAAACAATATATAATCGAAGAATGGAAAAAATACAAGAACTCACTGAGAAAATCTACCGCGAAGGCGTAGAGAAAGGTCAGGCCGAGGCTGACCGTATCATCGGAGAAGCAAAACAGTCGGCCGAGCAGATAATCGCAGAAGCCAGGGAACAGGCCAAGGCTATCGAGGCTCAGGCCCAGAAGAAGGCCGGTGAACTGGATGCCAACGCCAAGAGCGAGCTCAAGCTCTACACCAGTCAGGCGCTGAATGCCCTGAAGAGCGAGATTGTCAATGTACTGACCGATAAGATCTCCAAGGATGCTGCCGCTAACCTGGCAGCCGACAAGAACTTCCTGGGCCAGTTTGCTGTCACACTGGCCGGCAAGTGGGCAGAGAACGAAGCCGTTGTGCTCTCCTCAAGCGAGGCGGAAAGCCTGAAGTCCTACTTTGCCGCACAGGCAAAGGAACTGCTTGACAAGGGTGTGACCATCAACAAGGTGAACGGTAAGGACACATTGCTCACCATCTCACCTGCCGACGGCAGCTACAAGGTGAACTTCGGTAAAGAGGAATTCGAGGCTTACTTCAAGAACTTCCTGCGTCCTCAACTCATAGACATGTTATTCTAATGGGTAATTACTATTGCATGATGGCCGGCCTGCCGGATATAGAGTTGGCGGATACACAGCCTGGCATATCCTTTCAGGAACTGCGTGAGCAGTGCGAGGAGCAGCTCTCCTCACGGGATGCCAAGTTAGTGGGCAGCTACCTCTATCTGCGTCAGGACTGTGTCAATCTGGTACGCCTCCTCAAGAACCCCGATGCGGAGATTGAATGGTTCGGCAATTACTCTTTGGAGCAGTTGCGTGACCTCATTACCAGTGCCACGGAACTGAACTTCAATGTGCACCGTTTCCCTGCGTTCATGAGCATCTTCGCCCGTGAGTATAAGTACAACAGGGATGTCAAGGGCTACTTCCCCGAGGATGAGATACTGTACCTGTTCTACCAATATGCCATTGACACTTGTCCCAACAAGTTCATACGCGAGTGGAACCGACTGAACCTGGATATCACCAATATCCTTACTGCCATGCTCGCACGCAAGCAGGGATGGAACGTGGTAGACTTCATAAAAGGCAACGGTGAGGTACAGGAAATGATTCGTGAGAATAAGACAAAGGACTTTGACCTCACCCATGAGTTTGACTATGTGAAGACGCTGATGAATATCGTGGATGAGGAAGACCCCGTCAAGAAGGAAAAGATGATAGATGCCTTCAAGTGGGTATGGTTGGACGAGAAGACATTCTTCAACCCCTTCAGCCTGGAGGCCGTCTATGCCTATATCTGCAAACTGGAGATGCAGTACCGCTGGGCCAAGCTTGACCCCGAGACAGGCAAGGAAACCTTCAAACAGATCATCGACAACCTGCGTGGCGAAGCCAAAGTGCCGGAAGAATTCATTCAGAAATAAAATTAAATACATATGATTACAAAAGGAAAAGTAAGTGGCGTTGTTGCCAATATGGTCACACTCCGTGTGGACGGACCTGTGCTCCAGGGTGAGATATGCTACATCACAACTGGGGGCGACCGCCTGATGGCCGAGGTCATCAAGGTGATCGGCCAGGATGTGTACGTTCAGGTGTTCGAGTCCACTCGCGGCCTGAAGGTCGGCGCCGAGGCTGAGTTTACCGGTCACATGCTGGAGATTCAGTTAGGCCCCGGTATGTTAAGTAAGAATTTTGACGGTCTGCAGAATGACCTTGATAAGATGGACGGCGTCTTCCTGAAGCGCGGCCAGTACACCGAGCCTCTGGATGCCGACCGTGAATGGGATTTCACCCCCATCGTAAAGGTAGGTGACAAGGTACAGGAGAGTGACTGGTTAGGCGGCGTTGAGGAGAACCACCAGCCCCTGAAGATTATGGCCCCCTTCCAGATGAAGGGCGTAGCCACCGTCAAGTACATCGCCCCTGCCGGCAAGTACAAGATCCATGATACCATTGCTACCCTTACCGATGAGCAGGGCAATGACATCAACGTGGATATGGTTCAGCACTGGCCCGTTAAGTTTGCCATGACCAACTATACCGAGAAGCCCCGTCCCTTCAAACTGTTGGAGACAGGTGTCCGCACCATTGATACCTTCAACCCCATTGTAGAGGGCGGTACAGGTTTTATCCCCGGCCCCTTCGGTACAGGTAAGACCGTGCTTCAGCACGCCATCTCCAAGCAGGCCGAGGCCGATATCGTAATCATCGCAGCCTGTGGTGAGCGTGCCAATGAGGTAGTGGAGATCTTCACCGAGTTCCCCGAACTGATTGACCCCCATACCGGCCGTAAGCTGATGGAGCGTACCATCATCATCGCCAATACCTCCAACATGCCCGTAGCCGCCCGTGAGGCATCCGTATATACCGCCATGACCATGGCCGAGTACTACCGTTCCATGGGTCTGCGCGTACTGTTGATGGCCGACTCCACATCACGTTGGGCACAGGCCTTGCGTGAGATGTCCAACCGTATGGAGGAGCTGCCCGGTCCCGATGCGTTCCCCATGGACCTCGGAGCCCTTATCAGTAACTTCTACGGCCGTGCCGGATACGTTTATCTGCGTAACGGCGAGGTAGGTTCCGTAACCTTCCTGGGTACCGTATCACCTGCCGGTGGTAACCTGAAGGAGCCCGTTACAGAGAACACCAAGAAGGTAGCCCGCTGTTTCTACGCCCTTGAGCAGGACCGTGCCGACAAGAAGCGCTATCCCGCTGTGAACCCCATTGACTCATACTCCAAGTATCTGGAATACCCCGAGTTCGCCGAGTACATCAAGGGCCATATCAACGAGGAGTGGATTCCCAAGATCATGAATCTGAAGACCCGTATGCAGCGTGGTAAGGAAATTGCCGAGCAGATAAACATCCTCGGTGACGACGGTGTACCCGTTGACTACCATATCACCTTCTGGAAGTCAGAAGTCATTGACTATGTGATCCTGCAGCAGGATGCGTTTGACGAAGTGGATGCCGTTACCCCCCTTGCCCGTCAGGAGGAGATCCTGAATCTGGTAACTCGCATCTGCGAGAAGGACGACTTCCGGTTCGAGACTTTCCTGGATGTGATTGACTACTTCAAGAAGCTCATCAACCTCTGCAAGCAGATGAACTACTCACAGTACAAGAGCGAGCAGTACTACGATTACATCAGGCAAATTGAGAACATGCTCAATTCATGAATTATGAATATTTAATTATGAATTAAAAATAAGATGGCAACAGCATTTCAAAAAGTATATACACAGATCAGTCAGATTACCAAGGCCACCTGCTCACTGAAGGCAACCGGCGTAGGTTATGATGAACTGGCTACCATCAACGGCAAACTGGCCCAGGTGGTAAAGATTATGGGTGATAATGTAACCCTGCAGGTGTTTGAGGGAACCGGCGGTATCCCCACCAATGCTGAGGTAACCTTCCTGGGCAAGTCTCCTTCCCTGAAGGTCAGCGAACAGCTGGCAGGACGTTTCTTCAACGCATACGGTCAGCCCATCGATGGCGGACCTGAGATTGAAGGCAAGGAAGTTCCCATTGGCGGTCCCAGCGTAAACCCCGTACGCCGTAAGCAGCCCAGTGAACTGATTGCAACGGGTATTGCGGGTATCGACCTCAACAACACACTGGTATCCGGCCAGAAGATTCCCTTCTTCGCCGACCCTGACCAGCCCTTCAATGAAGTAATGGCAATGGTAGCCATGCGTGCCAAGGCTGACAAGATCATCCTGGGCGGTATGGGTATGACCAACGATGACTATTACTTCTTCCGCAACACCTTCTCCAACGCCGGTGCCCTGGACCGTATTATCTCCTTTATCAATACTACCGAGGACCCCGCTGTGGAGCGTCTGCTGATTCCTGACATGGCACTGACAGCTGCCGAATACTTCGCAGTGGAGAAGCATGAGACCGTACTGGTTCTGCTGACGGATATGACCTCTTACGCTGACTCACTGAGTATCGTAAGCAACCGTATGGACCAGATTCCTTCCAAGGACTCCATGCCCGGCTCTCTTTATTCTGACCTGGCCAAGATTTACGAGAAGGCCGTTCAGTTCCCCGAGAGCGTAGGCGGCGGTTCTATTACCATCATCGCCGTAACCACATTGAGCGGTGGCGATATCACACATGCCGTGCCCGATAATACCGGTTATATTACCGAGGGTCAGCTCTATCTGCGTCGTGACAGTGACGTGGGTAAGGTTATTGTGGATCCCTTCCGTTCACTGTCCCGTCTGAAGCAGTTGGTAGCCGGAAAGAAGACACGTAAGGACCACTCACAGGTTATGAACGCCGCCATCCGTCTGTACGCCGACGCAGCCAATGCCAAGACCAAGCTGGAGAACGGTTTTGACCTTACCGACTATGACAACCGCTGCCTCGACTTCGCCAAGGATTACTCCAGCAAACTGCTGGCCATTGACGTCAACCTGAATACCGAGGAGATGTTGGACGTAATGTGGGAACTCTTCCGCAAGTACTTCAAGCTGGAAGAAGTCAACATCAAGAAGGAGTTCACCGATATCTATTGGAAGTGATAATCAAAGAAGCCCCTCCCCGGAAACGTGGAGGGGCTTCTTTGGTAAAAGGTTAAAAGGTTAAAAGGTTAACGTTTTGTTAACGTTGTCAGAGCAGTGACGGGTTCCGCCCGTCACAATTATTTTCCGAACAGGAACTTGCCTAAGACAGGGCTGGTATGCAGCAAACGGCTGATAAGCAGGCACGCCGCAACAATGGGCAGGGCAATGCCTACTGACACCACCAGGTCTATCAGGAAGTTAGGATGATGCGCATTCAGCCAGGTACCTATGAAGGGCATGGACGGGATGAGCAGGAAGTGCAGCAGATAAATGTCCAGCGTATGCTGCCCCGTATATTGAAGGGCCCTTCCCAGGGGATGTTCCATGGTAAACCACTTACGGTTATAGCGGAAGAACATCACCACCATCAGCAGCAGGGTGTACATAGCCGTTGTACGGGGCAGATTGGTCCAGGCGAACTTCAGCGTATGCCATCTGAAGATGTCCGCACAGCACAATACCGCCAGTGTGGCCACAAGGGGGAAGAACCAGATGCTGTCAAACAGCCTTTGCACCCTGTCCCAATACCTGTGGACAATGTTTCCTAACAGGAAGAACTGCATATAGCGGATTGTCTGCACCAGGCTGGTGTAGTCAAAGAACACGTCCTTATGGTATTTGAAGACCCTGGGCAGATACAGCGTCTCGTATGCTGCTATCGACAGGATCCATACCGCAAGCCAGAATACCCAACTGAATCTCCCCGCAATGGAAGACTTCTCTGCTCCCTCCCTTACGGAAGGGGTGGGGAAGGTCTTGTGGGCTACTATGCTTATCACATAGTAAATCAGGAACATCTGCAGCAGCACCCAGGTAAACCAGTATCCGCTCTTGGTAGGGCTCTGCATGGACTTCATAAATACATCCTGGAACGCTCCGCTGGTCTTGAACACAATAAACAGACACAGGAAGATAAGGGCCGGCACTATCTGCACCATCAGCTTCTTGCGCACCAGGGGCAGCGTATTGCCGACGGTCCAGATGAAACGTGACTTGTAAGCCAGGAAACCGCTCACAAAGAAGAACAGCGGCATCCTGAACAGTACCAGAAAGGGTAGGGCCGCACTTGTCTTCTCATTCTCCAGGAACCCGAACTGTGCCACATGATACGCTACCACCAGTATCATGGTAAATCCCCGCATGGCGTCCAGCCATTCTATACGTTTTGATTCTTCACTTTTCATTCTTCATTTTAATAGTAGGGCCACTTCCCTGGCGCATTGTTCCACATTATAGTATTTTTCGGCCAGAAGGCGACCTCTCCGTCCCATCTCACGGGCCTCACGGGGATGTTCCGTAATATAGCGGATGGCGCGTTCCCATTCTTCCCGGTCGTAGGGTTCCAGCCAGATGCCGCATCCCTCAGCCTCCAGGTCCATAGGCATCTGCAGGTTGCGGGTGCAGAGGACAGGTTTCCCTAAAGCCATCGCCTCTACTACGGTGGTCAGTCCTACCGTATAGTCGCTGGGCTGACAGCAGATACATACACAGTCACTCTGTGCCACCAGCAAGGACAACTCGTATGGCATCAGCCGGGTGCCAAAGTGCAAATCTATGTTCTCTTTGACCTCCAGATTCCTGAAGGCTTCTCTCTGCTCCTTGGCGGTGTACAGGGTCAGTGGCTGTCCTGTATTGTTAAATGCCTCGGTCAGTGTCCTGTAATCCCTCAGTTCCTTACCCGTTGAGATGAAGGGGCAGGGACTCTCTCCGTCAGGCTGCAGACTGTCATAGAAGGCCAGGTCAGCTCCCCAGTGCACCATGCTCATGCGGGCCGGGTCCGCCTTGGATGATTTCAGGCTGTCCTGAATCAGCTTCTCCGAGAAGAAAATCATGTGATCCATTCCCTTATAGTACAGGCGTGCCAATGCCTCGCGCAGGCAGTTCCCGGCCTTTACAATGGGCTGGTGGTGCCATACCACAATCCGCTTGCGGTACAGTCCTATGGCATGCAGCAGGATAATCGGTTCTATGCCCCGGGTATGGGTAGCGTACAGGACATCGTAGTGCCGACGGCAAGTCAGGATTTTCCAGGTAGCCTTCACGGTGTCCTGCACCCGTTTGTACACATGAATCTGGTCATGCCAGATGACATCAAAGCCGTATTGCGGCAGCTGCAGCGCACCGTACAGGAAGTGGGCCGGGAATTTCCCTTCCTTCCATTCCCTCACAATCCGCACTGTATCCTGTGTGTGATAGAAATAGACGGTCCTTGGGAGGGGCTGGGGGAGGCTTTTCCCGCTCAGCCAGAAAACGCTTTCTATGAACGGAACCAATAGGGTACAGATGGCAAACACCAGCAACGTCATTATCATCATGTCAGGAACACTCCTCTTGATGTTATGCTCCAGCAGGACAGACAGGAACACATACAGCATAATCAGCGGGTAATGCCCTATATAGTACACCATGCTGTGTTCCCCTATGTAACAGATACCCGGTATGCGTCTTACATGGGTGGTCAGCAGTATTCCTGACAGACCGGTCAGTGCCAGTACCGTATTCAGCATAACCTGCCAGAAAGGCCCGGTAAACGAGTTCGTCCTCATCTCATATTCGCCGTGCAGGTAGATGTTGCACAGGACAAAGGAGGCAGTCAGAATAATGCTGAGTACCAGCCCCGTGCTGTCCCCTGTACGGTCCAGTATCCTGTGCCAGACCTTTCCCAGGTAGAAGAAGAAGGCACCGCAGAACACATTGTTCATCATTAGGTACAGCGGATTCCCCAGGGTAAACAGCCAATAGCTCAGCAAGGGGAAAAACAGGATAATCAGATTCAGGTGCTTCACCTTCTCAATGAAGTGCACCATTATATAAGAGGTAAAGAAGCAGGGCAGGAACCACAGCGGACTGTTACCCCATGTGAAACCGCCTATCCATATCCTGAAAGTGTGGAACGAATGCTCTGTTCCCGGGAACCGTCCCGGAAATGTCAGCATAAAGAACAGGCATATTCCCGCACTGATGGCTGCCCATGAGAAGTACGGAATCATCAGCCGGCGGAACTTATCCAGGCAGTAGGCGCGTGAATTGCCCTGCACACCCTTATTGAAATAACCGGCCTTAAAGAAGAAGAAACTCATCAGGTAAAAGCTCCATTCCATAATCGGCTTCCACCATTCCGCCTGCCTCAGTGACGTCTGGCACACCACATGCAGCGTCACCATCCTCAGGATACACAGTCCGCACAGGATGTCAAAGGCATGGTTCCTTTTCTTTAATTCATAATTCATAATTCTCAATTATCCTGGGTTTGCTTAGGCTTAAACAAGTATCCTATTGCTTCTCTCATAATCTTAGCTCCGCTCAGCCACATGATGCCGGCATACAGCACGCCTGCTATGACAATGCGGCTCAGCAGCCTTATCCATAGGACGGATATGTCTGTGGTCACCCACCAGGTGAAGGAATGTACCATCAGCGTAAAGACCAGGAAGGGCAGAATATCCTTCAGCGCCTCCCTCCAACGCAGTCCCACCAGCCTCTTTGCCCACCACTGCCAGATGGCTAACCACGCCACATTCAGGCTGATGAAGTAGATGACCATGGACATCAGTCCCTTGGGGTAGAGTAGGAGCAGTCCGGTCCATACAGCCAGACACTGGGCAACGGTACATATCATATTCACATTGCTTCTGCCCCTGCTGATGGTCAGGTTGCTGTACAGGGTTGTAATGGGCACCACCGCTCCGTGTATGCATAGTATCGCCAGCATGGTTCCGCACTCCGCCCACTTCTCCTTTCCTACTAGCAGAATGAAGTCCTGCGCTATGATGGATAGCCCGAACATAGCCGGGAACGTCACAAAGCACGTAAACCGGAGCATTTTACGGAACACCTGACGGTAGCGTCCTATATCCTCCTTCACCTGCGTCAGCGTAGGCTGGGCCACCCCGTTTACCATACCGTTGATGGTGTTTGACGCCATGTCATCCCATCGGCGTGCCGTAGAATAGATACCGGCCGTATGTTCACCGAAGAACTTACCCAGCAGTACCGAGAACGCATGCAGGTTGCAGATATTCACAATATTCGTCAGCATCAGCTTACTGCTGAACCCGAACATCCTCCAGGCAGGAGAGAGGGCAGTTGACAGTTGAGAGGTGACAGTTGACAGTTGACAGTTGACAGGTGACGGTTCGGAACCTGTGTGTGAGTGCTCAGGTCGCTTTTGGCGGCCTGCTCCCCTCGGCAGTGTGGGCCGCCAGGGTGAGAAGTGCCACACCATAATCTGTGTAACCAGAACGAAGCAGACCGCCTGAGATACAATCGCCCAGTGCGCGAATTTGTTGGCCGCCATCGTCACGCCCACAATACCGGACACAATCATAGCTGTCAGGGAGCAGATGCTCGTCTGCTTCACCATCAGATGTCCGAACAGGTAAGCCCTCTGCACCGTTCCCAGGCTGGAAAGCAGGAACCCTAAGAACAGCACACGTGACAGCGCGGTCAGGTCGGGGTCCTCATAGAAGCGGGCAATGGCCGGTGCGCAGAACCACAGAATGATATACAGCGCCGCACCTACTATCAGATTGAACCAGAAAACCGCATTGTATTCCTCATGCGTGGGTTCCTTCTTATTACACAGGGCAGCGATGAAACCGCTCTCCTGCATGGCACTGGCAATGGCCGAGAAGATGTACAGTACAGCCACTTTACCCTGGTCTTTCGGGGTCAGGTAAACCAGCAGAACCATTCCGAATACCGCACCGATCAGCTGCATCAGTCCGTTCGAGAGTCCTCCCCAAATCAGGCCCTTGGCCGTACGCTCTTTCAGTGAATTGTCACTCATCATGGCACAAAAGTACGGACTTTTTATGTAAAACAGTGTGTCTGCTTTCCTGAAATCTCTTTTTTGCGTTATGATTGGGTGTTTTTTTTGGTAATTCGCCGAAGTTTTCCTATTTTTGTGCCCATAATTGATGAATAGAATATAACCCGATATAACTAAATGGCAATTAAGTTTCAGTACAACAAGACCTCTCTTCAGCAGATTGAGAAGAACCTGAAGATGCGTCAGCGTACCCTGCCCATTATCAAGAGCAAGGAGACCGCTCTGCGTCTTGAGGTAAAGAAGTGCAAGGAGGAGGCCGATGAACTTGAACGCCAGCTGGAAAGCCAGATTTCAGGTTACGAACGCATGTATGCCCTGTGGGGCGAGTTCGACGCCTCATTGGTAAGCCTGAAGGATGTACAGCTGAGTGTCAGAAAGATAGCCGGCGTACGTGTACCCGTGCTTGACAATATAGAACTGGAGGTTCGCCCCTTCGGACTGTTCAGTGCTCCCAAATGGTATTTTGACGGAATCAACCTCCTGCAGGGACTGGCCAAGACCGCCGTGGAACGCGAGTTCGTCTTTGCCAAGCTGCATCTGCTTGAGCATGCCCGTAAGAAGACCACCCAGAAGGTGAACCTCTTCGAGAAGGTACAGATTCCCGGTTTCCAGGAGGCGGTCCGTAAGATCAAACGTTTCATGGAGGACGAGGAGAACCTCTCCAAGTCATCACAGAAGATTCTGAAGTCATTACAGGAAAAGCGTCGTGCCGAGGACGAAGAAAAGGAGGTAGCCGTATGATTGAGAAAATGAAGAAACTCACCTTCCTGGTGACCGATAAAGAATACGATTCCTTCATCGCATCACTGCGTGAACTCGGCGTAGTCCATGTACAGCAGTTGCAGAAGGGCGCTACCAGCCAGCAGCTGCAGGACGGCATGGCACTGGAACAGCGTTACAAGTCAGCCCTCCAGGCCCTGGAGATCTATACCAAGACCTACACGGAACTACCCGTTCCCCAGACCATGCCGGAAAGCACCTCCCCCGAATCACTGTTGCAGCATATTGAGGAGCTGCAGGCTCAGGAACAGAGCCTCCTGCATACTATCGATGCCCTGCAGAAGGACATCCGCATGCTGGAGCCCTGGGGTAACTTCGACCCCGCCTGCATCAGTCAGCTCTCAGATGCCAGTGCCCGTCAGATCCATTTCTACCGTTGCGGCAACAAGTCCTTCAGGAAAGAATGGGTGGACACTTATTTCGCCACAGTAGTCAACGAACAGGACAAGAGCACCTATTTCATCACCTTCAGTGAGGAGACACCCGATATCCAGGCAGAGGAAATCTTCCTCCCCGCCGGAAGCCTGAACGGCATTACTGCCGAATGCAAGGCCCAGGCAGACAAACTGGATGCCGTACGTGCCGAACTGCTCTACATCGATGCCAGTCAGCGTCCCCTGCTGGAGACCGGACTTGTAAAGACTCAGAATGACATCTCCCTCAGTAAGGTACACCTCAGTGACGAGCGTGTCGCAGGTGATGTGCTGCGCCTGATGGTAGGATGGGTCCGTGCCGACAAGACAGAAGCCCTGGTGGAATACCTCGAAAAGGACAGGATCTACTACGAGATGGAAGACCCTGCCTACGAGGATGACGTCCCCGTTCAGATAACCAACGGCAGCTACACACGCCTCTTCGAACCCATTCTGCGTATGTATTCACTGCCCAATTATCACGATATCGACCCGTCCCTCTTCTTCGCCCCCTTCTTCATGCTGTTCTTCGGCCTGTGCCTGGGTGACGGCGGCTATGGCCTGCTCGTCCTGTTAGGCGGCCTTTATCTGGCATACAAGGGTGCGGATAATGTCAAGAGCTATGGCCGTCTGGGCATCTGGCTCGGTCTGGCAACCACCGTCTGCGGCCTGCTTACCGGCACCGTGTTCGGTATTGACCTGACTAAGCAGGACTGGGCAATACTGGCCCCCGTCAAGCCCTACTTCATCAATGACAACGGTATAGGCCCCATCTTCGGCTACTCGCCCATGATGGTGTTCTCTGTAATCATCGGTTTCGTACAGGTACTCTTAGGTATGGTCCTGAAGGCATGCAAGGCATGGAAGAACTACGGCTTCGGCTATGCTATCGGCACCTTCTCCTGGATTGTCGCCCTGCTGACCCTCGTGGCATACATGAGCCTGCCTGCTGACGGCAGTACCCCTGCCTACGGACAGTATGTAATCATGGGCATCCTCGGTATCAGCGCCGTCGGCATCTTCCTGTACAACAATCCCTCAGCCTATAAGAACCCCATTACCGGTCCGTTGCTCAATATCGGTGGCGGTGTATGGGCAACCTACGGAATGGCTACGGGACTGTTAGGTGACCTGCTCAGCTACATCCGTCTCTTCGCACTCGGACTCACCGGCGGTGTGCTCGGCGGCGTGTTCAATTCACTGGCCCTCGACCTCACCAGCAGCATGCCATGGTTTGTACGCTGGCTTCCCATGGTACTCATCCTGCTGGCCGGACACGGCATCACCTTCGCCCTCAGCATGATCAGTGCCTTCGTACATCCCATGCGACTCACCTTCGTAGAGTTCTTCAAGAACGCTGACTTCGAAGGCGGCGGTAAGGAATATACCCCCTTCCGTGAAATCCACAACTAAAGCCCCTCGGTAATGTTATAGTGGTTAGCGGTTAGCGGTTAGATTATGAATTATGAATTAAACAAAATAATTATTAATCCTTCATAGGACATCGTCCGTTTTTCGTAAAAGGGTGGCTGATCCCAAATAGAAAAGTCCTGAACGGATAGGGGTTGCAAAGCCTGGTTTGGCAAAGCCTGCATTATGAATCAGGGACTGTGTAATATGAATTAAAAACAACAAAAACAAAATTATGGAGATTTTATTAGCTTATTTGGGCGTAGCCCTCTGTGTTGCCCTCTCAGGTATCGGTAGTGCTTATGGCGTAACTATCTGCGGTAATGCCGCCATCGGCGCTTTCAAGAAGAATCCTACTGCCAGCGGTTCTTACATGGGTCTTTCCGCACTTCCCTCTTCTCAGGGTCTGTACGGATTCGTAGGTTTCTTCATGCTGAACAGCAAGGTAACTGCTGACATCGCCATGGGTCCTGCCTGTGCTATCTTCGGCGTAGGTCTGGCACTGGGTCTGGTTGCCCTGTTCTCAGCTATCCGTCAGGCTAAGGTATGTGCTAACGGTATCAGCGCCATCGGCGCCGGTCACAGCGCCTTCGGTACCACCATGGTATTGGCTGTGTTCCCCGAGCTCTACGCCATCCTCGGTCTCCTGGTACTGATTCTGACAGCCAACGCACTCTAATTGAGCTTAATAGCTTAGTGTATTTATAGAGGAAAGGGACAAGAAATCAAATTCTTGCCCCTTTCCTTTTATTATTCTGTAATCTTCCCACCTTACCATTTGAGTCTTACGGGTCTTATGTGGCTTCCTGGCCCGATTCAGAACCTTCCTCCTCTATGACCACCGCCACCTCTATCCCCTCTATCCCCTCTGTTTCCTCTATCTCCTCTATCTCCTCTATCTCCCCTGTCTCCTCTTTTCATGCCTTTCCCGCCGAACTTGCCGAATCGCATGCTGGCTGTGAACATCACGTAGCTGTGTACCATCTCGCTTTGCGTATCCGTCCTGCTGGTAGCAGAGACAGAGCGGTTGATATCGTCGCGCTGCCCCAGGATATCCACAGCCCGCAGCGTCAGTGTCAGGATTCTGTGCGGCAACATGCTCTGGCTGATACTGGCATTCCATATCAGCCTGCTTGTATTCATGTTCTCGTCCGAATAGCCCCGGCGGCAGTTCTCGTTGATTTCCGACCTTACCGTCATGTTCCATGGCGTCTTGACCACAAACTCGCCGCCGTATGAATAGCCGTGATGGTCCAGGTTCGATGCTGAGGCATTCGTACTGCGGTTCAGGTTATAGTTGAAGCTGCCCGTGGCATTCACTTCCACACTCCAGTTATTCTCCCAGTTGCGGCGGTAGGTCAGCCGTAGTCGCTGGCTCAGGTTGCCGCTGCGTGTCGTATTCTCCACGGTGGCCGAGTCAGCGCTCCGGTACAGGTAACCCACGGCATTGGTATAGTTCACGGATGTTCCCGAGTGGATTTGCCAGTACTTCTTCTCGCCCAGGGCCGTGTTGAAGCTAAAGCTGGCAGACGCATTCCAGTTGCCGTTCACATTAACCGGCATTGTCACCCGTCCGCCTGTAATCTCGTTGTATTCGGTACGGTTGGTGGTGGCGTTCCTGGTTGTCCTGAACTGCAGGTTCAGGGCCAATGTACGCTGGTATTCCGTCACCGTCCTGCGGTAGTCCAGGTTCACGTTCTGGGTGAATGACGGTTTCAGCGTAGCATTGCCGATGCGTATGTTCAGCGGGTTGGCGTCCGACAGCGTATCGGGTATCATCTCCGTCATGTTAGGCTGCGAGGTACTGGCATTGTACCTGATATTCAGCTGTTCCTGCCTGCTGAACTTATACCGGAAGAACAGGTTGGGCGAGAAGTTGGCCACCGTACGTGTCAACAGGGTGTCTATCCGTCCCTTCTGGTAGTCGATCTTACTTACCTGCGGACGTACGTTTGCGCCTACTGTCAGTTCATATTTAGTTCTGTTGACACGCAACTGTATGTTTACATGGTGGTTCTGGTAACGGTTCCTGGTGTAGTTGCACTGCTGCTTATCCCTTACCGTATAAGGCGAGTCATAGAAATCCGTGTAATTCCATTCGTTCACCCCCAGCATGTCATTATAGGGGTCGAAGACAGAGCGTACCTCTCTGCTGTTATCCCTGACGTTATAGCTGTAGTTGTAGTTCAGTTGCAGGTAGGTGTTATAGGCTATGGGCTCACTGTAGCCTATGCCCGCGTTTATGTTGTAGCTCATCTGCGGGTTCTGGTTGTACTGCACCTTGTGATAGATGCTGTCCCCTCCGTTGTGTGCCAGAATCTGATAGTAGTCGGTCAGGCTGTAGTTCGAGCTTTCCCCGTTGCTGTCGCCATACCCGCCGCTCATGTCCACTGTGATGTTCCGGCCCGGCTTGCCCAGTCGCTTGTTTATCTGGACCGATGCGGAGGCGTTAATATTATGTGAGGAGCTGACACTGGAGCCCCTGCGGTGGTTTACGCCTATCTCCTTGCTGAACCGGGCATAGTCTGCCAGCGGGTCCTGGGTGTAATCATAGGGATTGTCGCTGAAGGCCGCAGATTCGCTGTCATTCCTGTTGTTGTTCCTGCCCAGACTGAATGAGGGGCGGAACAGGATATTCCACGTCGAGTCCGGCTTCCATTCCACCTTGTACTGGAACCCAAACTCCTTATTGTTACCGCTGCTCCAGTTGTGACTGTTGGTATAGGCCGAGTTCCTGATCTCAAAGTTCTGGCTGTTGCTGCGGCTCTCATTGCTATGCTGACTGAAGTCCCCGTTTATGCTGCCGTTCAGTTCCACCACCTTGTTCTGCCAGTTCATGGTAGCCCCCACCCGCTGGTTGTCCGTCATTCCGTTCCCGTTGGTATTGTTGCCGTTCCCCATAACGCTGAACTTCTGGTCACCGATGAACCTATTGAAGTTCAACCGTCCGCTGTAACGGTCCTTTGTACCGTAGGCACCGTCCATGTGTCCGAAGAATCCCCGTTTCCTGTTCTTCTTGACAGTCAGGTCCAGCACCGTTCTCTCATTTCCGTCATCAATGCCTGTGATGCGGGCGCGGTCACTCTTCCTGTCATAGGCTTTCACTTTGTCCACAATCTCCGCCGGCAGGTTCTCCAGTACCATCCTGCGGTTATTGCCGAAGAATTCCTTACCGTCCACCAGAATCTGACTGACAGGCTTCCCGTTGAATGTGTAGTTGCCTTCACTTTCCTCCACAATGCCGGGCAGTTTCCTGATCAGCTCCTCCACCATGGCCCCCTCCTCCAGTTTAAAGGCATCGGCATTATACATCACGGTATCATCCACAACTGTCAGTTCCGGCAGCCGGCCCTCCACCACCGCCTCTTTCATTACCGTAACATTCTCGCGCATCATGATGTCGCTTACCTTGAAGTTGCCGCTCCGTTCAGGCAGGGTAACACCGAAGGCCTGCTCCTTATATCCGATGTATGAGACCTTGACGGTGTATTTCCCGGCCCTTATGCCGGGTAGCAGAAACTGTCCCTTGTCCGTGGTAATGGTGCCGGTCAGCATCGAGTCCCGCTGGTTGAAAAGTTTAACGGTAGCCCCCTGCATAGGTTCCAGCGTCTGATTGTCAAAGACAGTGCCGCGTATGTTCAGTCTGTGCGCACCGGTACTGCTCTGTGCCTGCGGGGTGGGGGGCATAGCCTGCTGTGCCGTTGCTCTGAGAAATGGGATTCCGAGCATCAGCAGTACGGGAAAAATGGCTGATAACCTATGCATACAACCATAGGACCACTGACAGGCCAAATGGTTTAACTGTCAATTATCAAATTCTTATGCAAATGTGTCAATTATTTAAGGGTAGGTTGTAAATATTATATTACTTTTGCAGTCGTAGATGAATACAAAACAAATGAATACAGCATTCTTCGCAGTCGATTTAGGTGCCACCAGTGGCAGAACCATACTGGGTACTGTCCGGGACGGAAAACTCACGGAGCGTGAGCTGACGCGTTTCCCCAATCATATCCTACGGCAGGGCGGTCATTTCTATTGGGATATTCAGGGCCTGTATGCCGAGATTCTCAAGGGCCTCCGTATTGTAGCCGCCCGGGAAATCCGGCTAGCCAGTATCGGTATCGACACCTGGGGAGTTGACTTTGTCTGTATCGGCAAGGACGGCAGCCTGCTGCGCAATCCCTACAGCTACCGTGACCCTCATACCCAGGGAGCAATGGAAGACTACTTCCGGATGATACCACGCGAGACAGTATATGAGAAGACCGGCATACAGTTCATGCCCTTCAATTCCCTGTTCCAGCTGGCAACTCTGCGCCGCGACAACGACTCAGCCCTTGCCGCGGCCGATAAGATACTCTTTATGCCCGACGCGCTCATGTATATGCTTACCGGTCAGGCCGTCTGCGAGTACACTATCCTGTCCACCAGCCAGCTGCTGAATCCCCGTACCCGGCGGATTGATACAGACCTGACTGACGTGATAGGCCTGAAGGAGTCGCAGTTCGGACGTTACGTCAGTCCCGGCGAGCGGGTAGGGTGCCTCACCCCTGAGGTTCAGCGCCTGACCGGCCTCGGTCCTGTTCCCGTGGTGGCTGTTGCCGGGCATGACACCGCCTCAGCTGTAGCCGCCGTACCGGCTCAGGATCCTGACTTCGCCTATCTGAGCTGCGGTACCTGGAGTCTCCTGGGTATCGAGACACCCCAGCCCGTCATCAGCCCGCAGAGCTACCGGTACAACTTCACCAACGAAGCTGGCATTGAGGGCACCACCCGTTTCCTGAAGAATATCTGCGGCATGTGGCTCCTGGAGCGATGCCGTCAGGAATGGACGGAGGCCCCTGATGATATAAATAAGGTAAATGCGGATGCCATGCAGACAGCGCCTTTCCGCAGTTTCATCAATCCCGATGACCCCCGCTTTGCCAACCCTGCCAGTATGGTGCAGGCCATACAGGATTACTGCCATGAGACGGGCCAGCCCGTTCCTGAGACCTGGCAGCAGCAGACACGCTGTATCTTCGAAAGTCTTGCCCTCCGCTACCGCCAGGTACTTGACTGGCTGCGTGAGCTGGCTCCCTTCCCCATAAAGCGCCTTCATGTCATAGGCGGCGGCACCTATAACCGCTACCTCATGCAGATGACAGCCGACAGTCTGGGCATTCCTGTTATCACGGGCCCTGTGGAGGGAACCGCCATCGGCAATATCATGATGCAGGCCAAAGCGGCAGGACTTGTCACCGACAGATTTCAGATGCGTCGCATCATAGCCGACAGTATTGAGCTGCATACCTACCAGCCCCGGGATACCCGTTCCTGGGACGAAGCCTATCAGAGATCCACAGGCCTGTTCGCCTGATACCCCGCCATTAGTCCATAAAACCCCTAAACAATATGAATAGCAATCCTTTAAAACAAGCTTACTCCATTGCCCGTCAGCGCTACGCTGACCTGGGCATAGATACCGAAGCCGTCCTGCGGCAGATGCAGGAGTTCCACCTCTCCCTGCATTGCTGGCAGGCCGATGATGTCAAGGGCTTCGAAGTGCAGGCCGGCGCCCTCAGTGGCGGCATCCAGAGCACGGGGGATTTCCCCGGTGCCGCCCGTAATATTGACGAGCTGCGCTCGGATATCCTGAAGGCCATGAGCCTCATCCCCGGCAGTCACCGGCTGAACCTGCATGAGATCTACGGTGATTTCCAGGGCAAGGCAGTTGACCGTGACCAGGTCACCGTCCAGTACTTCCAGAGTTGGATTGACTGGGCGAAGGCCAACAACACCAAGCTGGATTTCAACTCCACCAGTTTCTCGCATCCTAAGAGCGGCAGCCTCACCTTGGCTAATCCCGACAAGGGTATCCGCGACTTCTGGATTGAACATACCCGCCGTTGCCGGGAGATTGCCGACGCTATGGGACAGGCACAGGGCGACCCCTGCATCATGAATCTGTGGGTACATGACGGCTGCAAGGACCAGAGTGTCAATCACATGATGTACCGTCATTATCTCAGGGAATCCCTTGACGAGATATTCCGGCAGAAACTTCCTATGATGAAGGACAGCCTCGAGGGCAAAGTCTTCGGTATCGGTCTGGAGAGTTTCACCGTAGGCTCGCATGACTTCTATACCGCCTACTGCTCTAAGAACAATATTATGCAGACCATCGATACCGGCCATTATCACCCCACCGAGAGCCCTGCCGACAAGGTCAGTGCCCTCCTGGACTTCATTCCCGAGCTCATGCTGCACGTCAGCCGCCCTGTCCGCTGGGATTCAGACCACGTCACCATCATGGACGATTCTACCCAGGAACTCTTCTCCGAGATTGTCCGTGCCGGTGCGCTCAGCCGCGTTCACTACGGCCTGGACTTCTTCGATGGCAGCATCAACCGCATCGGCGCCTATGTCATCGGTTCGCGCAGTGCGCAGAAGTGCATGTTACGGGCCCTGTTGGAACCCACTCCCGCCATCAGCCGGTATGAACTGGCCGGCGAGGGGTATAAGGTGCTGGCCCTCCTGGAGGAAGCCAAGGCCCTTCCCTGGCAAGCCGTCTATGACGAGTTCTGCCTCCGCAATAACGTTCCCGTAGGCCAGGACTTCATAAATGAGATAGACAGTTACGTTGCCCAGGTAATCAGCAAACGCTAACCCGAACGCCAGACAACCCATGATTACCATCGGATTACTCATTATAGCCATTGGCGCTTTCTGCCAGTCCAGCAGCTATGTGCCCATCAACAGGATCAGGTCCTGGAGCTGGGAGAGCTATTGGCTGGTACAGGGCATCTTCGCCTGGCTCATCCTGCCCTTCCTGGGCGCATTGCTTGCAGTCCCTGCCGGACACAGTCTTGCGGAACTTCTCACCCCGGGGAACCGTTTCAATATAGCCATGACCTTCCTCTTCGGAATCCTCTGGGGCGTAGGCGGTCTCACCTTCGGCCTTAGTATGCGCTACTTAGGCGTCGCTTTAGGTCAGAGTATTGCCTTGGGTACCTGTGCCGGATTAGGCACGGTTATGGGCCCCGTCTTCCTCAGCTGGTTCTTCCCGCAACAGGATCCGCTCTCCAAGCTCACCTTCTCTGTACTGGCAGGGGTGGCCGTCACCCTGTTGGGTATCGCTGTTATCGGCATAGCCGGCAGTATGAAGAGCGCCTCCCTCAGCGAGGAGGAAAAACGTCAGGCCGTCAGGGATTTCAATTTTCCCAAGGGACTCTGCATCGCCCTTCTTGCCGGATTCATGAGCGGATGCTTTAATGTGGGGCTGACCTTCGGCACAGGACTCAACTTCGGCGAACTGACCGATCCCATGTTCCGCGCCCTTCCGGCCATTCTGCTGGTAACGTCAGGCGGTTTTGCCACCAATGCGGCCTATTGTCTGTACCAGAATCACAGGAACGGCACTTGGTCGGATTACGGCAATCAGCGTGTCTGGGCCAACAACCTCCTGTTCTGCCTCTTGGCAGGTGCCTTGTGGTACAGCCAGTTTTTCGGCCTGTCATTGGGGCAGGGATTCCTTCAGGATTCTCCTGACCTCATCACCTTCTCTTTCTGCATCCTCATGGCACTGAATGTAACGTTCAGCAATGTATGGGGTATCATCCTCAAGGAGTGGAAAGGGTGCGATCGCAGCACCGTCGCCGTCCTGCTCGTCGGCCTGGCCATCCTCATCCTCAGTTCGTTCATTCCCCAGTTAATATAACAGGTTATTATGGATAATACAAGCAGTATTCTCTCATCCCGCCCCGCCCTCCAGGCCGTTATCGACCAGATAGCCGAAGTGACCGGCTACCTGTGGCAGAAAGGGTGGGCCGAACGTAACGGCGGCAATATCACCGTTAATATCACCGAGTTCGCGGATGCCGCGCTGGCATCCCTTCCCGCCCTCGTTCCCGCCATACCCATCGGCAAGGTGCTTCCTCACCTGCAGGGCAAATTCTTCTATGCCAAGGGAACCGGCAAGCGTATGCGTGACCTGGCCCGCCATCCCATGCGGAACGGCAGCATCATCCGCATCTGCTCTGATTGTGCCAGCTATGAGATTATTGCCGATGAGCCCGTCCTCCCCACCAGCGAGCTGCCCAGCCATCTGGCTTTGCAGAACTACCTCCTGCAGACGGGCAGCTGCTATAAGGCCACGCTGCATACACATCCCATTGAACTGGTGGCCATGTCGCATAATCCCCGTTTCCTGAAGGAAGGCGAACTGACGCGCGTCCTCTGGTCCATGATACCAGAGACCCTCGCCTTCGCCCCCTTGGGCATAGGTATAGTACCCTATAATCTGCCCGGTTCAGTCGAACTGGCAGATGCTACCCTGGAACAGATTAAGAAGCATGATGTGGTTCTTTGGGAGAAGCATGGAACCGTAGCGGTAGGGCAGGACATCATGGATGCCTTCGATCAGACCGATGTCCTCTGTAAGGCCGCCAACATCTACATGTGTGCCCGCAATATGGGCTTCGAGCCCGAGGGCATGACCCCCGAGGCCATGCGGCAGATTCAGCAGGTATTCAGGCTCCCCGCCGAACGCCCCTGTTAACGTGTAGCCTTACTTCTGCCACCAGGTATCCTTCGTGCGGCACAGCGCCTGTGCCACACAGTTCATGGTCTTGCAGAAGGGCACGCTCACGGTATCCTCCTTCCTACGGTACTGGTATTGCCACGGGCTAACGATAAGCAGCCGGTCTGTGGCACATTGTTCTAAGCGGCCGGATGACGGATGGTACACCTCAGGGAACCCGTTATCGGCAATCAGGATAACGGGGTAGCCGCGTTGCAGCGCCTCGTCCATAATCTCCTGTTCCCCCTTGGCTATGCGGGCGCTAACCAGTACGGTGCCGCGTTCAGCCTCTTGCAGGCAACGCTGCTTCTGTTCACTGAAGCGGGCTGCATCACACCGGTGGCATACCACGGGCAGGCACTGCCGTGTCAGCAGGTCACGGTTACCATAGCTGTCACAAGCTATCTTACCGCCTGCCAAAAGCAGGCGGAGCTCTAACTGGAGCAGCACCTCTTGTGTAACCATGCGGGGTGGGCATACACGCTGCAGGTAGCCGCGCAGGGCAGGAAGGGAAACGGCAGTATCTATGCCGCCGCGCCGGGGCATAAGCCGGCTGCGGTTACTGGTGCGTAGCAAACGGCTACGCGGGTTACCGCTGATATAGGCACGCTGGGTTGCCAGCTGCCTCTCATCCACAGGTATCACATCACAAAACCCTGGCGCAAACAATGCCGGGCGCTCATCGCCCCCGTCAGGGTTAGCGTTAGCGGGGCGGGGCAGAGCGGAAGCGGGTTTCGCCCGCTTCAATATATTCCAGTACCCACGGTTACATCCCTGCTTAAACCCGGATATCACCTGCCCAATGGGGCGCACATTACCGTTACGGCTCAGGATCCTGTCCTGTACCACCACCAGCGCATGCAGGTGCTCAGGCATAATCACATAATCCTGAACAGTAACCATCGGGTAATAGGCGTGGATGGTATGCAGCAGTTCATGCTCTACCATCTGCCCAATAGGGGTAAGGGCAGTGTGTGGCGCATCGGCAGTGCCGTCTGGTGCTGACAGGTTGCCCGTCACCTTACCCAGGGGTTGTCCTAACCCGTCAGCCACATGAATGGTAATATGGTACACACCGGCCCGTGTATAGTCATGCGCCTGTGCGCGCCACGTCATTCTATGCTGATTATCTGCAACCCCCAACCCTTTAACCCTTTAACTCTTTAACTCTTTAACCTTTTAACCCCTTAACTTTTTAACCTTTTAACCTTTTTGCCTTTTTGCCAATGGCAAAAACAAGCAGCAGGGCCAGAATTGCCAAGGCACCATAGGCAACGGCTTCGGTAATGTGTACGGTCTGGGGATCAAAGCTCATTACCACCGTATGCTTACCCGCAGGAATGCGGATGGCACGCAGCACATAGTTTGCACGGGCAATCTCGGTCTCTGTGCCGTCTATGGTACAGGTCCAGCCCGGGTAGTAAATCTCACTGAACACTACCACACCGCCCTTCTGGGAGTTGATCTCATAGCCCAGCCGGTTGGCCTCATAAACCGTAAGGGTAATCTGCGCAGTGGTATCAGGCTGCAGGGCTTCATCACCCAGTACCTGGCTGAACTTCTTGTCCACCACTGCCACGTGCTTGGTATCCAGGCCGTGCAGGGCGGCTATCTCGGCATCCGCATCATCTACATACTGTACCTTATTAACAAACCAGGCATTGCCGTTGGCCCAGGGATTCATAACGGGTATCTTACTGCCTTCCTTACCGGCTAAGATGCCGTACTTCATGTTCAGCATGTTCAGCACCGGATACAGGCTGTCACCGTTCACCGTCTCCAACAGGCCGCTGGTCTGGGCGGCAGCCTGCTGGAAGGCGTACAGCTCGGGCTGTATGTGTTCCTCTATCAGTTCCTGATAACGGCGCAGCTTAGCGGCATGATAGCCGCCGATGCTCTTATGGTAGTATGAGGTAGTGTTATCATTAAAGGTACTGACCGTGAGGTTGACCACACGGTAATACTTGTCAGGATCCTGCAGAATCATCTCGTCAGCCTGGCTGGGCGGGAAGGCCTGCGCCTTCGTACGGGGTGTTACAAACATACTGTCATTCAGGTAACGCTTGTTAATACCCCACATATCCGCCAGACACAGCAGCAGCACGCATGCCACCATAGGCACCGTTTTGATCTTACCCCAACGGTAAACCAGCAGAATCAGCACGCCCACGCAGATAACAATGAAGCTGCGCAATGCATCAGCGGTGAACATAGCCCGGCGCATATCTGACAGGTTATCCATCAGCTGCATGACAACGTTCTGCGGAACACCGTTCTGTGTCAGGCCCTGCAAGCCCATCACCTCCTGTGTGGAGATATAGTTGCCGAAGAACATATCCGGCAACAGCCAGAACAGGAAGCACATACCACCGGTAAGGGCGAAGGAAATGAAGAGTGGAGAGTGAAGAGTGAAGAATGATTCCCCTCCATTATGGGATGGGTTAGGGGAGTGTTCCTCTATAATCTGCTTCAGGGCCAGCATAGCCAGAAGGGGGATGGTAAATTCAGCTATTACCAGGATACTGGCTACCGTACGGAATTTCGCATACAATGGGAAGTAGTCCAGGAAGAAGTCCGTAAACGGCATAAAGTTCTTACCCCATGCCAGCAGAATGCTCAGGATGGTGGCTGCCAGCAGACACCACTTCATGGGCCCCTTTACAATGAACAGGCCCAGTACGAACAGGAACAGCACAAAGGCCCCCACATATACAGGGCCGCTTGTACCGGGCTGCTCGCCCCAGTATTGGCCCAGCTGCCGGTATATACTCATAAACTGGTTGTCAGCATGCTTCATCGCCTCCTCATTGGCAGCCAGAGGCACGCTGGCACCACCCTTCGTGTTGGGCACCAGCAGCGTCCAGGTCTCGCCTATACCATAGCTCCAAGCCGTAATGTAGCTGCGCTCCAGGCCACTGCTCGTCTGGTCAGCGGCATCCTTCGTCTTCTGTGTCAGCTCACTCTTGCCGCGCATACTCTCCTTACTGTATTCCCAGGTATGGTACAGGTTGCTCAGGTTAATGCATACACCCAGCAGACCGCCGATGATAAAGCACACCGTAGCACGCAGCCACTGCCTGAATGTTTTCTGCCGGATGGCATCAATCAGATAAGCCAGGCTCATAAAGCCCATTACAAACATAAAGTAATAGCTCATCTGCACATGATTGCTCAGGATCTGCAGGGCACTGAAGATGCCCGTTACCGCCAGACCCAGCATATATTTACCCCTGTAGCACAGCACCATACCCGCTATGGTAGGCGGAATAAAGCACAGGGTAAGCAGTTTCCAGATATGTCCCGCCTGAATAATGATGAAGTAATAGCTGCTGAAAGCCCACAGGACAGCACCCAGTGCGGCCATCCAGGCACGGAAGTCAAACGCACGCATCAGAATGTAGAAACCCAGCAGCATCATAAATACGTATGAAGCCACCGAAGGCAGCCCTAACCGGTAAACTGTCTCCAGGGTACTCAGTTTATCCGTACTGGAGTAGCTGGGGCTCATCTGATAGGTAGGCATACCGCTGAACAGCGTATTGGTCCAGCGGGTACGCTCACCGTCATGAGCGGCACGGTACTGCTCCATCTCTATACCGCTGCCAATGGCAGCATCATGGTCCTGACCTGCCAGCACCTTTCCGTCACGGATAGGACCCAAGAAGTAAAACATACTAATAGCCACAAAAAACAGAATGGCCAGTACATCGGGGAAAAAAGATTTAATGGATTTCATTTTTTTATAGAGGAGTTATAAAAGGGAGTTATAAAACGAAGTTAAATTAGGAAGTTAAAGGGACGTTTGTTTAATCATCAGAAACACCTTTGTTCTGGCTGATAGCCTCGGCATATCTGTTGAGTTTCCAACTGGTTCCATTGATAAGATACTCAAGATTATCGTATGTTATTCGGTCTATATATTCAATATCACGTGACAATATTATATAATAACGGCATTCTTCTAACGATCCTTGGGCTATGTTAAAAAACCGAAGTTTGTCGGCACGACTCAGTTTGCGGTAACCTTCACAGATGTTGGCAGCAATTGAAACTGCTGCCCGGCGGAACTGCGATGTAAGTCCGTAGCTTTCGTCGTCGGGAAAAAACTTTGTTACCGTATAAACGGCTTTCACGAATTCGTGCGCCTGCTTCCAGCACTCCAAATCCATGAATGAATGACTATTGTCCTTTTTTACTCCCATTTTAACTTCTTCTTTAACTTCTTCTTTAACTTCTTCTTTAACTTCTTCTTTAACTTCAAATTTAGTTAAAAACAAAGAAAGGCTGCATTCCCTGTCGGGTTTGCAGCCTTGTTTAGCCTTTCTTCAGCGGAGCTGCGTCTCTTACTTACGCAGACCCAGAGCCTTGACGATAGCACGGTAGCGATTGATATCGCGTGACTTCAGATAGTTCAGAAGTGCACGACGCTTACCTACCAGACCAGTCAGAGCGCGCTCTGTGCTGTGGTCCTTACGGTTCTGCTTCATGTGCTCAGTCAGATGGCTGATACGGAATGAAAACAAAGCAATCTGG
>JAEEGF011895214.1_pt1 | contig 52189 bp, 29 predicted proteins | sample 9134171 | NCBI WGS metagenome assembly JAEEGF01 (sample SAMN16246542, study PRJNA631951) | gut metagenome | biome: gut microbiome; feature: rumen; material: AP-attached | host: Bos | place: Iran: Karaj | collected 2018-10 | reverse complement strand
ATCAACGGATAGTCTGCTTGACAAACTTGACGGTCTGGAGGCCCGTTTCCAGGAGGTTAGTCTGCTCATAACAGATCCGTCTGTCATAGCCGATATGAAACGGTTCGTAAAACTGAACCGTGAGTACCGTGACCTGGAACCTGTGGTTGCCGCCCGCAAGGAGTACATACAGCTGCAGAAAAGCATTGAAGAGGCACGCGAACTGATGTCCGAAAGCGATCCCGAGATGCGTCAGATGGCCCGCGAGGAACTTGATGCGGCATCGGAACGTTTACCCCGGCTTGAGGAAGAGATAAAACAGATGCTCATTCCGGCCGACCCGCAGGATGACAAGGACGTCATCATGGAGATTCGTGGTGGCACAGGCGGTGACGAGGCAGCCCTGTTTGCCGGCGACCTGTTCCGCATGTACAGCAAGTATATAGAACTGAAAGGCTGGAAGATGGCTGTCAGCAGTTTCTCGGAAGGTGCCGTGGGCGGATTCAAGGAAATCATCTTCAGCGTAACAGGCGAAGGAGTTTACGGTATCCTGAAATATGAGTCCGGTGTGCACCGTGTGCAGCGTGTTCCTGCCACAGAGACACAGGGACGTGTTCATACCAGTGCCGCTACCGTAGCCGTATTGCCCGAGGCTGAGGAATTTGATGTGGAAATCAACGAAGGAGCCATCAAATGGGATACCTTCCGAAGCAGCGGAGCCGGCGGCCAGAATGTGAACAAGGTAGAATCCGGTGTGCGTGCCCGCTATATGTGGCGCAACCCCTTCACCAACCAGGACGAGGAAATCCTGGTGGAATGTACCGAAACGCGTGACCAGCCCAAGAACAAGGAACGTGCTCTCGCGCGCCTGCGCACATTCATATATGATAAGGAACACCAGAAGTACCTGGATGACATAGCATCCAAACGTAAGACCATGGTCTCAACGGGTGACCGTTCGGCCAAGATCCGTACCTACAACTATCCGCAGGGACGTATCACCGACCATCGCATCGGCTATACCATATATAATCTGAATGCCTTCATGGACGGACAGATTCAGGACTGCATTGATCACCTGATAGTGGCTGAGAATGCAGAACGGATGAAGGAAGCAGCATTGTAAGTTGAAAGTTTAGAGCTTAGAGTTTAGAGTTATGACAAGGAAAGAACTATTTGAGAATATAAAGAAGAAGCAGAGTTTCCTCTGTGTAGGTTTGGACACCGACCTGAAGAAGATACCCGAATTCCTACTGAAGGAAGAGGATCCCATCTTTGCCTTCAACAAGGCCATCATAGATGCCACCGCCCCCTATTGCGTAGCATACAAGCCCAACCTGGCATTCTACGAAGCCTTTGGCGTTAAGGGCATGATAGCTTTTGAGAAGACTGTGAAATACCTACAGGAGAACTATCCTGACCAGTTCATCATAGCCGACGCCAAGCGCGGAGATATCGGCAATACCAGCAAGATGTATGCACGCACTTTCTTCGGCGAATACAATGTGGATGCCCTGACAGTGGCCCCCTATATGGGAGAAGACAGCGTAACACCCTTCCTGGAAGGACTTGCCGAAGGCGAGGAAGCCACAAAGAACCACTGGGTAATCCTGTTGGCACTGACCAGCAACAAGGGCTCCTTTGATTTCCAGCTCACAGAAGACAAGGACGGCGAACGCCTGTTTGAGAAGGTGATTCGCAAGAGTCAGGAATGGGGAAATGACGGGAATATGATGTACGTGGTAGGTGCTACGCGCGGTGAGATGTTCAAGGATATCCGCAAGGTTGCTCCCAAGGCCTTCCTGCTGGTTCCCGGCATCGGCGCACAGGGCGGCAGCCTGGAGGAGGTATGCAAATACGGCATGATTGAGGATTGCGGCCTGCTTGTAAACAGCAGCAGGGCTATCATCTATGCAGACAAGACCGAAAACTTTGCCGCAGTAGCAGCTGAGAAGGCCAGGGAAGTACAGCAGCAGATGGCTCAGCTGATGCAGAGATTAGAGGTTAGAGGTTAGAGGTTAGAGAACATTTTGAAACTTGAGACAAATTTAAATAAAATACACAGAGGTGGAATTCAGCGCTGAAATGATAGCTGGCCTGATTGGCGGAACCGTGGACGGGGACCCCAAGGTTACAGTAAACAACTTTGCAAAGATTGAGGAGGGAAAACCTGGCTGTATCAGTTTCCTCTCCAATGACAAATACGAGCATTACATCTACGACACAGAAAGCAGCATCGTACTTGTAAGCAATAACTTTGTACCCAAACAGGAGATTAAGGCCACACTGATCAGGGTGGCTGATGCCAGAGGAGCCGTTGCCAAACTGCTTCAGATATATGAGAGCATGAAGCCCAAGCGCAAGGGCATCAGCGAACTGGCATTCATTGATCCTACGGCCAAGATAGGAAAGGACTGCTACATAGGTCCCTTTGTTGCCATAGCTGAAGGAGTGGAGATTGGTGACGGATGCGTATTCCATCCCCATGTAACCATCGGCCGGAATGCCAAAGTAGGCAACAACACAGAGATTTACAGCAATGCCGTAATCTATCATGACTGCAAGGTAGGTAACAACTGCATCCTTCATGCCGGCTGTGTCATCGGAGCCGACGGTTTCGGCTTCGAGCCCACCGAAGACGGATATGAGAAGATACCTCAGATAGGTATTGCCATCATAGAGGACGATGTGGAAATCGGCGCCAACACCTGCGTTGACCGTGCGGTAATGGGAGCCACCATTATACATAAAGGTGTGAAACTGGACAACCTGGTACAGATTGCACACAATGACGAGATTGGCAGCCATACCGTAATGTCGGCCCAGGTAGGCATAGCAGGAAGCACTAAGGTAGGAGAATGGTGTATGTTCGGCGGACAGGTAGGTATAGCCGGGCATGCCACCATAGCAGACAAGACCATGGCTGGAGCACAGGCCGGCATCCCCAACAGCGTGAAGAAGCCGGGAACTGCCGTACAGGGCACACCGGCCATTGACGCCAAGGCCTTCTGGAAGTCAAGCGCTATATTCAAGAATCTGTATCAGATGTGGGCTGATATGAACGAGGTTAAGAAAGAGATCAAGGCTCTGAAAGACGAGCTTGCAGCAAATAAATAATCATGTTGAGACAAAGGACATTAAAAGATAGTTTTTCCCTGAGCGGCAAAGGTCTGCATACAGGCCTGAACCTGACAGTCACATTCCTCCCGGCCGAGAAGAATCACGGCTATAAGATTCAGCGCATGGACATGGAGGGACAGCCCGTATTGGATGCCGTGGCCGAGAACGTTGTGGACACCCAGAGGGGAACCGTACTGGGAAAGGGTAAATTCAAATGCAGCACCATCGAACACGCCATGGCGGCATTCTATGCCTTAGGGGTGGATAATGTACTGATACAGGTGGACGGCCCCGAGTTCCCCATCCTGGACGGAAGCGCAGAACCATATGTAAAGGAAATCCAACGTGTGGGAATCGTAGAGCAGGAAGCGGAAAAGGACTTCTATTACATTACAAAGAAGATGGAGTTCAAGGACGAGAACACAGGCGCCTGCATCACACTCCTTCCGGACGAGGAATTCTCCATCACCAGTATGATATCCTTTGACGGACAGATACTGAACAGCCAGTTTGCCACCCTTGACAATATGGATGACTTTGCCACGGAGATCGCCGCTGCCAGGACATTCGTGTTCGTCAGGGAAATAGAGCCCCTGCTGACTGCAGGACTCATCAAGGGCGGCGACCTGAACAACGCCATCGTAATATACGAGAAGCAGACCAGCCAGGAGAACCTGGACAAACTGTGCAAACTGACAGGTTCCGAGCACCACGATGCGGCGGAACTGGGATACCTGCAGCATAAGAAGCTGGTATGGGACAACGAACCCGCCAGACATAAACTGCTGGACATCATCGGTGATATGGCACTGATAGGCAAGCCCATCAAGGGACGTATCATCGCCACCAAGCCCGGGCACACTATCAACAACAAGTTTGCCCGCATGATGCGGAAGGAAATCCGCAAGCATGAGATACAGGCTCCCAAGTATGATCCCAACAAACCGGCTATCATGGACAGCATCCAGATACGCCAGCTGCTTCCGCACAGATTCCCCATGCTGCTCGTTGACAAAGTTATCGAGATGAAGGCTGAAAGCATTGTAGCTGTAAAGAACATCACCAGTGACGAGCCGTTCTTCCAGGGCCACTTCCCCTCCGAGCCCATTATGCCCGGTGTACTGATCATCGAGGCTATGGCACAGGCCGGAGGAATTCTGGTCATCAACAGCCTGGAGAACGGAGCCGACTACAGCACCTACTTCATCAAGATAGACAATGTGAAGTTCAAGCAGAAGGTCGTACCGGGCGACACACTGATTTTCAGAGTGGACATACTGGGCCCGCTTCGTCATAATATAGGAAGCATGCAAGGTTATGCCTTCATCGGTGAGAACTGCGTAGCCGAAGCAACATTTACAGCACAAGTCATTAAAAACAAACAGGAATAATATATGAGCAAGATCAGTCCGCTGGCATACATCCATCCCGAGGCCGTCATAGGAGAAAACTGCGAAATCGGCGCCTTCTGTTATATTGACAAAGGCGTTGTTATCGGGGACAACAACACCCTGATGAACAGCGTAACCGTTTTATATGGCGCACGCATAGGAAACGGCAACATCTTCTTCCCCGGAGCAGTCATCAGCGCCATTCCCCAGGACCTGAAATTCGCAGGCGAGGACACAACGGCGGAAATCGGCGACAACAATAAGATACGCGAGAATGTGACCGTCAACAGGGGAACGGCGGCCAAGGGCAAGACCGTTGTCGGCAGCAACAATCTGCTGATGGAGGGCGCACATGTGGCCCACGATGCCTGGGTAGGCAACGGATGCATCATCGGCAACAGCACCAAGCTGGCAGGAGAGATAGTCATTGACGACAACGCCATCCTGAGTGCCGGCGTCCTGATGCACCAGTTCTGCCGCGTAGGCAGTTACACCATGGTGGGAGGCGGCACCCGCTTCAGCCAGAACGTACTGCCGTTCAGTCTCTGCGCCAGGGATCCGGCAGCCTTCTGCGGACTGAACACAATAGGCCTGAGAAGAAGGAACTTCGACAGGGAAATCATTGACAACATCCACATGGCCTACCAGATTATCCTTCAGGGAACCGGCAAACTGAATGACCTGCTGGCCCGGGTAGAGAAGGAGATTCCCATGTCAGACGAAATCAGGTACATCTTAGACTTCATAAGAACAAGCAACAGAGGTTTCATCAGATAAAATATTTGCTCAGATGACTTTTAGAATAACAATATTCAGCCAGGAGATTGAAGACTTTGTGATGGAGGCTAAGATAGATGCCGAAGCCAAATTCACAGAGCTGCACAGCCTGATACTGAACACCTGCAAATATCAGGACACAAACAGTCACGGATTCCTTATCTGTGACGAGGAATGGCGTGTGAAAGAGCACATACGGCAAACCTGCACTGACGACATAGATACCGACGAGGACATCAACCTCATGGACAGCTGCTCGCTCAGGGACTTCCTGGACGAGGAAGGACAGCGGATAGCCTATATTTTCGATCCGGAAGGTAAAAGATTCTTCCTGATGGAAATCAGCGAGATCCTGTTCGGCCAGCCGGAGAAGGAAGGCAGAATCAGCAGAATGCGCGGCGTACCGCCTGTTCAGCATAAGACAGAAGATACAGCCATGACGTCCGGCCCGGGCACAACGGAAGAAGAGGTGGAGGAAGACTTCTACGGAGACGAAGGGTTCGAGGACGACGAACTGGATATGGAAGGTTTCGAGATAAACGAATGAAACTCTTTGTCCTCTTAGGCCCCACCGCTGTGGGCAAGACAGCCCTGTCACTTAAAATTGCCCGATCATTAGGCAGTCCCGTCATCAATTGTGACAGCCGGCAGATATACAAGGACATGAACATCGGCACCGCTGCTCCCACACAGGAACAGATGGATGAGGTGAAACATTATTTTGTAAAGATTCTTGAGCTGCAGCAGTATTACAGCGCAGCCCAGTATGAGGAGGACGCCATCAGGCTTGTCGGCCAGCTGGAACCATCGCACGGCAACCTGCTTCTCTCCGGCGGAAGCATGATGTACCTTGATGCCATCTGCAACGGTATCGATGACATACCGGGTGTAGCACCTGAAGTCAGGGAAGAGCTGAAAGAGCGGCTACAGACCGAGGGAATAGAGAAACTGAGAAACGAACTCAGGCTACTGGACCCTGAATACTATAATGTAGTGGACCTGAAGAACCCCAAGAGGATTGTCCATGCACTGGAAATCTGCTACACATCCGGCAGGACATACACCTCCTTCCGCATCCGCAAAAAGAAGGAACGCCCCTTCCAGACCGTCAAGATAGGACTAAGAAGGGAACGTGACGACCTGTTCGGAAGAATCAACAGACGCGTGGACATGATGATACAGGAGGGATGGATAGAAGAAGCCGAAAGACTCTACCCCTACCGCCACCTGAACGCACTGAACACAGTAGGCTACAAAGAACTATTCAAATATATCGACGGGACATGGAATCTGGATTTTGCCATTGAGAAAATCAAGAAAAACACCAGAGACTATGCCAAGAAACAGATGACATGGTTCTCGCATGACGGGGACATCCGATGGTTCTCCCCCGACAACGAAAAAGAAATCCTGGATTTCATCTCAGATAACAGACAGTGAACGATATGAACGCAAAAAACACATGGGACAATTTCAGAAGCCTGCTCAGAAAAACATACACAGGCCCCTGGTACAAGAAGACAGCCGCATGGCTCTGCACCTTCTTCCTTTCAATCCTGCTTTTCTTTATTGCCGTGGACCTCAACCTGTTCTACCTGTTCGGCAGTACACCGGGATTCGCAGACATCAAGAACCCCATCGTGGATGAAGCGTCCGAGATATACAGCGCTGACGGACAACTGATAGGACGCTATTACAATGAAGACAGGACCGTGGTGGAATACGATGAGATCTCCCCCATCCTCATCCGCACACTGATAGACACCGAGGACGAAAGATTCTACCATCACCACGGAATCGACTTTCAGGGACTCTTTGCCGCTGTCAAGGACATCTTCACAGGACACGCCCGCGGCGCCAGCACCATCACCCAGCAGCTGGCCAAGAACATGTTCCGCGTCCGCACCCAGCGCAGAGCCGGCCTGTTGGGAAAGATTCCCGGCATCAACATCATTATCATAAAGACCAAGGAATGGATTGTCGCCACCAAACTGGAGATGCTTTTCAATAAGGAGCAGATTCTGACAATGTACCTGAACACAGTGGACTTCGGAAGCAACTCCTTCGGAATCAAGACAGCCTCTGCCAGATATTTCAACACCACCCCGGACCGCCTCACATACGAACAGGCCGCCACACTGGTGGGCCTGCTGAAGGCAACCAGCAGCTACAACCCCAGAACCAACCCCGGGAACAGCAGGGAAAGGCGTAACACAGTCCTGGACCTGGTACAGGAGCATGGACATATCTTCATCAACGGTAATCCTGCCAGCATGGCACAGCTGGATTCCCTGAAACAGCTGCCCATAGAACTGGCCCGGAAAAACAAGGAGAAATCGCCCAACGAGTTTGCCCCCTACTTCCGTGACGAACTGGTGGAATACCTGGACATGCTTTGCGAGACCGGTGATATCAACGGATATGATGCGGGGAACAAACTGAATCCCTACTCTGACGGACTGAAGATCTACACCACATTAGACACCCGGATGCAAAGGTATGCCGAGGAAGCCGTCAGAAAGAAAATGAAGTCACTGCAGAACCAGTTCTACGCCCACTGGGGCAATACGGCACCCTGGCAGGACAGCAAGCACCGGGAGATACCCGGCTTCATAGAGAATATTGCGAAAAAGACATCGGAATATCAGAGATTAAAGAAGAAATATCAGGACAATACAGACTCCATTGACTATTACATGAACCTCCCCCACCCCGTTAAGGTATTCTCGTATGACGGGCCCGTAGTCAAGGAACTGAGCACCATGGACTCCATCCGCTACATGGTCAAGCTGATGCACTGCGGATTCATCGCCATGGAACCTGACACCAGGGAGGTGAAAGCCTGGATCGGCAACATAGACTATGACTCATGGAACTTTGACAACGTTACGGCCAAGCACCAGCCAGGCTCCACCTTCAAACTGTTCGTCTATACCGAGGCTATGAACCAGGGCCTGTCCCCCAGCAGCAGGAGAATGGACACCCGGATAGAGTACCGGGAGCCCGACGAGGAGAAAGCCTGGGTTCCGCACAATGCCAACGGAGTCTATTCCGACACGGAAATGACACTGAAGAGAGCCTTTGCCAGCAGCGTCAACACCGTAGCCGTCTCAGTAGGAATGGAAGTAGGCGTCAGGAATATCATCAACACCGCATACGCTATGGGCATAAAGACACCGCTGCAGGAGGCCAAGTCCATCTGTCTGGGCAGCAGCGTAGTGGATCTGCTGGAACTCACCAACAGCTATTGCACCGTAGTGAACGACGGCAGATACAACATGCCGATTCTGATTTCCCGCATCGAGGATAGGGATGGGAATATTATTTACAAAGCGACAAAACACGAAAAACAGGCAATCCCCTACAAATCAGCCTATCTGATGCAGATTATGCTAAGGGGCGGACTGCACGGAACCTCAGCCGGCATGTGGGAGTACATAGGCGGACTGACACAGACCACCGACTTCGGCGGAAAGACAGGAACCAGCAACAACCATGCCGACGCCTGGTATGTTGGCGTCACCCCCAAACTGGTAGGCGGCGTATGGGTAGGCGGCGAATTCCCCAGCATCCACTTCAGGACAGGCGCCCTCGGGGAGGGAGGAAAGGCCGCACTTCCGATTTTCGGAGACTTCATCAGGAAAGTGCTTAACGACAAGCGGTTCGCCAAATACAAAGCCAAGTTCCCTGAGGCCAAGGATATCGATCCCAGCCTGTGGGCCGGAAGCGATTATTCAGCCAGAACAGACACCGCGGAATCCGAGGAAACAGATGCGACTGTTCAGCCAGACGTTAACGAGACGCCAGATAACGCCAATATTGACACACAAACTGAGCAAACAGCAGCGGAAGAGTAAAAAAGGGCCGAATCATTTGTTAATTTGTCTTAAATTTAAACTTAAAAGAACATATCCCTTACGGGGTTTCAGTAAAAAAACGTAAATTTGCTCTGCTTAGCGCCTAAAATGTGCAAAAAAGTGGTTAAGAAACATAAATAATTTAAACTAAAATAACACAAAAAAATGCGTATGACAAACCGTTTAAGCAAATGGAGTAGGCAATCAATTCGGATGATTTGCCTATTGGCCGCTTGCGGCTTCATACATGCTTGTAAGGACGAGTACCTGTTGGACGACAAAAAGCCCGACTGGCTGAACTCGAGCATCTATGAAAGCCTCGAAAAGTCTGGCAACTTCACCATGTATCTGAAATTGCTTGCCGACAAGGATGTAAATCCTGCCAACGCGCGTCCGCTCACGGAAGAGTTGAGCAAGACCGGTTCCAAGACCGTCTTCGTAGCAGATGACGCCGCATGGAAAGCATTCTTCGAGAGAAATGCCCAGTTGCCGCAAAGTAACCCTTGGCACTATGCCACCTCTTACGAGAATCTGAGTGTAGCGCAGAAGAAACTGCTGATCCACACCAGCATGCTCAACAACGCCATCGTGATGGAAAACCTGGCAAGTAGCGAGGCCAGCGGAGACAATCCTCCAACCCGCGGTGAGTACATGCGCCGATTCACTGACGTAGCAGCTACGGACACAATCACATACATCAAGTCCGCCGACCTGCCCGTCACCTACAACCCCGTTGACAAAGACTACTGGCAGCGTTTCCGTGAGGAGAACGGCGGTAACGGTATCTATCTGGTGACTGACTCCAGCCTTACCATGATGCTCCACTTCACACAGGAACACATGTCCAGAAACAACATCAACAGTGATTTCGACTTCCCCAAGTTCATGGGACGTGAGCGTATCACCAGCGATGTTCATATTTACGACGCACACCTTGACAGCACGGACATCGTCTGCCAGAACGGTTATGTGAACATGACCGAGAAGCCCCTTTGCCCCCTGGCAAGTATGGCAGAGGTAATCCGCACCAATGGCAAGACCAAGATCTTCAGCCACATGCTGGACCGCTACAGTGCCCCCTTCTACAATCACCGTGTTACCACGGACTACAAGGTACTGCACCCCGAGTTCAACGACTCCATCTTCACCAAGCGCTACTTCTCTGACATGAGCGCCGGTGGCAGGGCCCTGAATTCAGAACCCGGTGACAGAGGCGGCACCTTCAAGGCCTACTACCCTTGGAAGTACTCAGCGGATGAGATGCCTCAGGAACTGAAGGACTACGCCGGCTCAGGTGATGTGAGCCTGAAGTACGACCCCGCATGGAACGAGTACTACGAGGACCCCACCCATCCCGAGAACCGTGAGAAGGACATGGCCGCCATGTTCGTACCCAATGACTCCACCCTCTGGAACTACTTCATCAATGCCGGTGGCAGACAGTTGATTCAGACATACTACGAGCGTGAGGGTCAGCCGGGCGCAAAGCCTCACACCATTCCCGTAACTTACGAAGAGTTGTACAAACAGATTGACTGTATTCCACTGACAACTTTGCAGAAGCTTATAAATATAATTATGTTACGCTCATTTGTAGGTTCCGTACCCAGCAAGATGACGAAACAGAAAGACGATGCTCTGGAGCAGTTGTTCTACCCCGAGGATATTGACAAGATTGACACCTGTCTGATGGCCAGCAACGGTGCGGTTTACATCATGAACCAGGTATATGGTCCGGCCGACTTCACCTCAGTTACGGCTCCCGCTTTCATCAGTACCACCAATAAGATTATGAACTGGGCCATCTATGACCAGAACAATATGGGTCTGAACTACTACGCATACCTGAAGGCCATGCAGAGCCGTTTCACCTTCTTCATGCCCAGCGACGAAGGTATGGGATGGTATTATGACCCCACCAGTCTGAAGAGTAAGACACCCCGAATTATCGTAATGACTCCCAAACCCGCCCAATCCGGTAAGGTGGCCGTTGACGCCAAGTGCTGGAAGTATATTGACCCCTATGGAACCCACAAGCCCGAGGCGGGCCAGGTTGTCGGTGACAAGGGCGGACAGCTGAGGACGAGTGCCGGTGAGATTGAACAGTCAGAAATCATCAACCGTCTGAAGGATATTCTGGAGAGCCATACCATTGTACATGACGGAACCAACCCCATTGACGGGGAAGACGAATACTTCCTCTCCAAGAACGGTAATGCCATCAAGGTGGTTCGTGACGAGAACAACAACATCATTGCCGCCAAGGGCGGTTTCCAGATTGAGAATGAGCGCCTGGGCATAACCAGCACTAATCCCGGTGCAACAGAATGTAAGGTTACCGCCCCCTTCCCCAACCTGAAGAACGGTGGAACTTACGTAATGAACTCACCCCTGGTTCCCACATACCGTAGCGTATGGAGCATCCTGACAGATGACATGATGGAAACCGATCCCAAGTACAACCCGAAGGGATACTCCGATGCAGCCTGGGAGGCCAATCCCTACAGCGCATTCTATGACCTCTGCGGTGCCACTTCACATGAGCTGGAGATTAAGGGTTGCGGTCTGGTTAAATCCACCCTGAGCTCCTCAGAGCAGAAATCTGCCCTGAAGAAGTTCTATGTATTTACCACCGACGGCGGACTTGACTATAACATCCAGTTCTTCAACAACTACCGTTACACCATCTTTGTTCCCACAAACGAAGCTATAAAAGAGGCTATTGCGAACGGTCTGCCCACATGGGAAGAGATTGAGGAAGACTACCACTCTCATTGTAAGCATAGTGTGGATCCCGAGACCGGGGACTGGGTTAAGGACCCCGAGACCGGCGAGTATGAATATACTGATGAGCTGGAGACTTATGAGGACAGTATCCGTATCCAGGCCAAGATTACCTATCTGACCAACTTCATCCGCTATCACTTTGCCGACAACTCCGTATTTGCCGACAAGTCAGAGCTCAGCGATGCAAACGGCGAAATGGTAACATCAAGCTATGATCACGAGACAGGACTGTTCTGCAAGATTCATGTGGACCGTATAAAACAGGGCGGCGAGACCGTTCTTCGCGTGTGCGACGACATTACTTATAAAACACAGCCCGGCAACAAGATTCCTACCGTAAAGGAACTGAACAACGTTCTGGCACGTGACATCTCATGCAGTAAGTCAGGAAGAACCACAGCTCCCAAGAACGTCAACATGCAGGGTATCGTTATGGATGCGTCCAGCGCAGCCGTAATCCACCAGATTGACGGAGTACTGAATCACACCAAATTGATTGGCGGCAGACATGACAGTGCATGGAGCACAACCGCAAATGCCAAACAGTATATTAAGAGATACGCAATCAAAGCAATAAAATAATTTACTCCCACTATGAATAAAATAACAAAGTTTATATTGCTATGGGTGATAGCTTTGATGGCATTGCCCGTTAGCGCTCAGCAACGGCGTATCTCCGGTACCGTATCTGATGATATTGACGTCATCATCGGTGCCAACGTCGTAGAGTATGACAAGAACAACCGTCCTGTAAGTCATGCCGTTACTGATATGAACGGTAACTTCACCATGAACGTCAAGGACCCCAACAATACCATTAAATTCTCATACGTAGGATACAGGGATCACATCGAAAAGGTGGGTACCAAGAACGTATGGAAGATTAAGTTGGAGGATGCCACCAAGACCCTGAAGGAAGTGGTAAAGACCGCCCCCAAGAAGGCAGCGACAACAGGTCTGGATATTCCCGCACGTGAATATTCCGGTGCAGTCCAGAAGTTCAGCATGGAGGACGTGGAAGGTCTTGCCTTCGAGTCCGTTGACCAGGCTCTGCAGGGTCAGATTGCCGGTCTTGACATCGTGCCCAACTCAGGTAACCTGGGTGCCGGTACCACCATGCGTCTGCGCGGTATTGCCACCATTAACGGTAGCAAGCAGCCGCTGATTGTATTGAATGACCACATCTTCGAGATTCCCGAGGAATACAAGAACGAGAGTTTCGAGAACTATGACAACGAAGAGCAGTTCTCTACCCTTCTGAGCGTAAACCCCGAGGATATTGAGAGCATCGTAGTACTGAAGGACGGTGCATCAACAGCCAAGTGGGGTGACAAGGGTTCCGCAGGTGTTATTGAAATCAAGACCAAGCGTGGTAAGCGCGGTAAGACACGTGTCAACTTCAGATACAACTTTACCGGTACCTGGCAGCCTGCCGGATACAACATGCTGGACGGTGACGGTTATACCATGTATATGAAGGAGTCATACTACAATCCCCAGCAGCAGCCTACTGCCGAAAGAGGACTGTTCGAGCTGGATTATGACCGCTCTCACCCCAACATCTACTACAACTACAACAAGAATACTGACTGGTTGGGAGAAATGAAGAAGTTCGGTCAGGAGCACCGATTCTCTGTAAACCTGAGCGGTGGTGGTGAGAAAGCCCTCTTCCGTATCAGCGCCAACTATGACAAGAGCACAGGTACGGTAATCGGCCAGAACATGAACCGCTTTACCACCAATACAGCTCTGGACTACTATGTAAGTGACCGTATCAAGTTCAGTTCCACCATCGACTTGAGTTTCAGTACCAATCACAAGAATATTGAAACCAATATCATGGACCGCGCTTACAAGGCCATGCCTAACATGAGCGTTTGGGAATATGACTCCAACGGCGACCTTACCGGAAACTACTTCAACATGCTGCCCCTGGCAGGTACCTACTCAGGCGATAATATAAACCGGAGACTTAATGACGGCTACCATACCTCTTATGACCTGCGTGACATGTTCATGAACGGCAACCCCGTAGCCCGTGCAGAGCTGGCCTGGTGGAATATGAAGCAGTACAACCTGAAGCCCCAGTTCAACATCGAGTACAAACTTCTGGGCAAGGATGATGACCATTACAGGTTAGACTATGTAGGTGATGTGGAGATTCAGGTCTTCAACAACAGTAATGACAAGTTTATCCCCAGTGAACTAAAGACCATCGATTGGTCATTGGGCGGTAACCCCGATGTAAAATGGGGTCAGAACGAGCGCAACTATGTAACTAATGACGAGAATAAGTCATTCCAGTTCTCTACCCGTCATGACCTGCGCTTCTACTCAGCCTTCCCCAACAGGGACCACAGCCTTTCCGCCCTGGCCCGCTTCGAACTGTACACCGGTAACGGAAGCAGCCAGTTCATGAACCTGTGGAATGTGCCCGACGGCATTACCGATCCCACCGTGATCGCTCTGATTCAGAAACATGGTATCGGCACAGGTACAAGCGAGTGGCGCAGCCAGTCCTTCTACTTCAACACGCACTATTCTTACAAGAGCAAGTATAACATTGACGCCTCTCTGCGTATAGACGGTTCTACCGGATACGGCCCCGGAAACAAGTATGCCGTATTCCCCTCTGCCGCAGCCCGTTGGAACATCAGTGACGAAAAGTTCATGAAGTGGAGCGAGAAGTGGCTCTCCCTGCTGTCAGTACGCGGTAGCTGGGCTATCGTGGGCGGTAGCGGCGGTACCAGCGGCAGCGACCAGTTCAACAAATATAAGAACAACGGCTATTACAACGGGCACCAGGTAATTGTACCGGAAAACCTGTCACTTACCGAACTGCGTCGTGAGAAGGTAAGGAAGATTGACTACGGTTTCAACCTGGAACTCTTCAATAGCATGATTATCATGGACCTGGATATCTATGACAACAGGACAACTGACCTGGTGATGGAGAAACTGCGTATCTCCAGCGCCAACGGTTTCAGTACCCTGGCAAAGGTAAACGGCGGTGTCCTGCACAACAAGGGATGGGAAGTGAACCTCAGCACAGGCAAGATCTGCAAGGTTGGCAAGTTCTCCATGAAACTGCGCGGTAACCTGTCTCAGAACTTCAACGAGGTTGAGGAAATGAATCCCCTTATCCTGGAGAACCTGAACGGTAAGGATACCTATCAGCCGGGAAACCTTAGCTGGAACAGACGCGTGCAGATAGGAAACGCACTGGGCTCCTTCTACGGCCTTCACTACTTAGGCGTTTACAAGTATGACTATGAGCACCATGGCTACAACCAGAAGACGTTCAGTGACTATGGCTACGCCGAGAGTGTACCCTACGTGGACTTGGACGGCAAGACCAAGTACCGCAACGCCAGCACGGTAGAGGAAGCCAGAGCGCTCGGTGACGGTTGGCATTACAAGTATAACGCCGCTAACGACTCATGGGTGAAGGACTATAAGATCAATACCGCTGCCGCCGCTGCAAGACGCGGTGACATTGCCACCTGTCCTATCGCCTTCGATGCGGACGGCAACATGCTGACCAATGCCAAGGGTGACCCGTTGCCCATGTACTATTGCTACAACGAATCCTACCGCAAGAAGTTCTCCGGCGGTGATGCCATCTACGAGGATATCAACCATGACGGCCAGATTGACCGCTATGATATGGTTTACCTGGGCAGCTCCAACCCCAAGTGTAACGGTGGTTTCGGTATTACACTCTATTATGGCAAGTTCTCTCTCAACACCAGCTTCAACTTCCGTATCGGCAACATGATTTTCAACAAGGCCCGCATGGAATATGAAAGCATGTACAACAACAACAATCAGAGCTATGCCACAACATGGCGTTGGCGCAAGAACGGTGACGAGACTGTTATTCCACGTGCCCTGAACAACTACGGAACCGGTTACAACAGTTACAACTCACTGATGAGCGACCGCTACATTGAGAAGGGAAACTATCTGCGTATGCAGTATATCCAGCTCAACTACGAGTTTGACGCCAAGAAGTTGAAGAAGTATCACATCAACAACATGAAGTTGTCCGCTTCTATCAACAATCCGTTCGTATGGACTAAATATACCGGTGTGGATCCCGATGTATCACCCGGCGGTTTCGAATGTGCGGTTGACCAGAGTAAGACTCCTGTAAAGAGGTCATTCACTTGCAACTTAATGATTGGATTCTAAAAAAACATACAGATGAAAAAGATAAATTATATATATAAGTCTGCTTGCCTGTTTGGGTTGCTGGCCGTAGGATTGGCTTCATGCGAGGACTACCTGACAATTTATCCTACTGACCGTGTGGTTGAGGAGAATTTCTGGGAGGACATGAATGACCTTAACGGTGTGCGTTACGGTGCCTACAGGCAAATGGCAAGTACAGTAGATAAAATGTTCATTTGGGGTGACCTGCGTTCAGACTCCTATACACTGAACAATCCGGAGTCTGGAGATGGTGGAGTTCAGAAAACCCACAACATCTATAGCAATATCCTGAACGGTATGCCGGACTCCAGTATGAATGAATTTGACTGGGGCGGTGTATATACCACCATCAACCTGTGTAACAAGGTGCTGGAGCATGGTCCAGAAATACTGAAGAAGGACAAGCAGTTTACCACAACAGAGTGGTACTATATGCGCGCCGAGATGAAGGCACTCCGTGCCCTCAACTACTTCTACCTGATCCGTGCGTTCAAGGATGTTCCCTTTACAACCAGGACCATCAATAATGACACGCAGGTAAAGCAGTTCGAACTCACCAACCAGCTGCAAATTCTGGACTCCATTATCCTGGATTGCGAGAGTGTGGCCGGACAGGCACGTACCAGTTTCGCGAACAACGGTGACACAAAGGGTATGATTACCAATGCCGCCATCTATGCCATGCTGGCAGACATGTACCTGTGGCGCGGTTCCCTGCACCAGGGACGCGGTATCAAGAAGGATACTGTAGTTGTAGTACGCGAGGACGGCAGCATTGATTCCATCCCTCACACCTACGAGGGTGAGAACGGTGACTACATGATAGCTGCCAGGTATGCTGACGAGGCACTGCGGGAACACCACCAGCAGGTGAATGACTACTACCAGTCACTGGGTGCCTACAGATCCACTACCGAAACTGTCAGCTACGATCTGGACAATGTGGACCTGATTAAGAACGATTTCAGAAGCGCCTCTACGGTTGCTCCTAACCTTGAGGCCCATAACCTGATTTTCAACTCGGGAAACAGTATCGAGAGTATATTTGAATTGCAGTACAACAATAGCGATGGAGTGAAAAACAATATTGTGAATTCCCTGTACGGATATACCGATCACGTTCAGCTCAAAGTGGCAGAGGATGCCATGAAGAATGCCCACAACAATGATGAGAAAAACCAGAAATACGATTCTCGTTTGTGGGTGGGCTGTCAGACCTATATAAACGAGACTCAGGCAAAATCCGGTTATTACTGTCTGAAATACGCATATCCCAGCCTGGTATTCGAAGGATCATCTACTGGCCGTAAAATCAAATATGTAAGAAATGATTTTGAATTTATCTCAGATATCTTAGGAACTCTTTCAGGCGGTCAAATTGAATCCAGCATTGATTACCACAACTGGATTATCTACCGTACCACCGATGTCATGCTGATGAAGGCAGAAGCATTGGCTTGCGTAAAGGGTAAGGATGAAGACGTAAGGAAGATTGTGAATGCCATCAACCGCCGTTCTTACTGTGATTACAACACAGACATTAATCCTGTGGATAACTTTTCTGACAAGACCAAGACTGTAGGTAATTTCAAGGAATCCTCCGACATTGTACCCACCAATAAGAACAATAAGATTTCACTGCCCACCATTCCCAAGATGGTAGCTACCGTGATGAACCAGCGTCAGATTGAGCTGTTAGGCGAAGGCAAGCGTTGGTTTGACCTGGTACGTATGGCAGAGCGTTACAGCGACAATAGCAAGGATCCTGCCGATGAGCGCGAAAATCCTGAAGGCGCCGTTAAGGGTGATGCCAACTATGTGGGCAACGGACAGACCGGTATGGCTGCTGTAGTCTATTACTTCATGAAGAATTCTGTTGGTGAGCAATCCTGCGGTACCCTGTATAACAGATTCAAGAACCGCTGGGGACTTTACTGCCCTATCTATTATGAAGAGGTTAAGGCCAGCCGCGGAAAGATTCTTCAGAATCCTGTATGGAACAAGTCAAGGTATGAACAGTAAGTTTGTATGAAATAGATATCAGGAATTTAAAAGAAATATCGAATATGGCTAACAATAAATTCAACAAATACATTGGGGCAATTGCCCTGGGAGCTGCTATCATGGCTGTGCCCGGCTGTTCCGATGATCACTTTGACCCCGACTACAACGGAGGTGACAATCCACAGGCTGTTGACGCTACCAAGACACTTTGGGAGCATATCTGCGAGAACCCCAAACTGACCAAGTTCAGGAAAATTGCAGAAACGGCCAAGTATTGGAAAGATGAGAACAACAAAATCGCTGACTGGACCTATGCCGATATCCTGAAGAGCGGCCAGATAGCCACAGTATGGGCACCGGAGGATGATGACTTCCCCGATGCGGAGTACCAGAAGTGGCTGGACATGTGCGAAACAGACGGTTACAACGTTCAGCAGCAGTTCTTAGGCAACCACATTGCCCTGTGGCGTAAGAACGTCTCTGACAACAACACAGATACCATCAAGATGATTAACGGCAAGAATCTGGTATTTGACAAGTCAGAAAGTGATAATGTCAGTATTCAGGGAATTGCCCTCAAAGAGAAGAACACCCCTGCATTGAACGGTGTACTTCATACCATTGAGGGAACTACGCCTTTCCTGTATAACTTCTATGAATACCTGAAGTTCAGTCCCTCACTGCCCGAGTTGTCAGAGTATGTTGTATCGAACGACACAACAGAATTCTACAAGGAGGCCAGTATCGAGGGCCTGCCTGACAAGAACGGAAGACCCTCATACGTGGACAGTGTGTATAGGAAGAGAAACCTGCTGTTTCAGAATTCCAGATACCTGCCGACCACTGGTGGTGAGAAGTGGGATATGTACTTTGAGTGCTTCCGTGCACCCATTAACCAAGAGGACTCATCCTTCATCATGGTAATGCCTACCGATGAAGCTCTGGCGAAAATCAAGCAGAAGATTGCCCATCTGTACAAATACCCCGGCTTCTACGAGGACAAACAGGAGCAGGTAGCCGGCGACAAAAATGTAATCACACGTACCATTGGCGACCCTGACTCACTGACGAATATGAGTATACTTATGGACCTGACCACTCCGCTGGTATTCAACGTACGTCAGCAGCCCAAGAAAGGCAGCGAGTTGTGGAAAGCGGATGAATTCATTCAGGACAAGGGTGCCTCTGCCAAGTATCTGCTGAATACATACGGCGATACCCTGCGTACTACCGACACCTGGGACAAGACCAGCATCTTCAACGGTAACATGGTTAAGATGAGTAACGGCTACGGCTTTGAGGCTACAGAATGGGCCTTCCCCAGGGAACTTTACAACCCCGACATCGAAGTGGAAGCGAATGCCGGTATGGTCTATTGGATGAATAATCCTAATATCTACAAGGCCGGGGCCGGATCCAGAACCATCCAGTTCAGTAACGAAAAGTACTCATACATTGCCGACAAATACGGTAAGGTAAGCCGCAATGACTTCTACTACATTGCTCCTAAGGATGCGACAACCAACCCTACATTGGAATTTGCCCTGACAGGAAACCTGCCCAGTACATCCGACATTGTCACATCCGGCCAGCAAGCCGAGGTGATGAGCGGCAAGTATGATATCATGGTGGTTATGGTTCCCTACTGGTACACAATGATTGCCGATGCCGAAACCGTTCCGGAGAGATTCCATGACCAGGCATACATTGACTCCATCGCAGCCATTACCAAGATGAGTTTCTCCGTCAAGGTTCGTAACAATGCCAACAAGGGTAAGCAGGATGTACTCAGCAGCGCTTCCTCCGTTATAGAATATGACGGCTCCAAGGTGGACACCATTACCGTATGGAAGGACTATGAATTCCCCTATTCTTACAAGAATCTGCGCTTTACCTATCCTACCCTTCAGATAACCGGTGCAACCAAAAAGAGCGGTAGCGGCAGCACCAGTGTTAACAAGGGATTTATGTTCGGTCTGTACATTGACCGCATTCTTCTGAAAAGCAAGGAAACCGGTGAAGTAACAAGTCTGGACCCTCAGTAAAACAATAAGATGATGAAAAATATAATATTTGATACATTCATGCACAAGACACTGCAGACAGGTCTGTGTTTCCTGTTGCTTTCCGGTTTGAGCATTCCTAACGTATATGCTCAGGACGAGTTGGAGAGTACTGAAGGAGAAGGAGAAGAAGAGGTAGTAGCTCGGAAGGCCAAAAAGCCCGAGAAGCAGTACAAGATGAAGACCGTAAAGGGTGTTATCACTGACGATGCTACGGGTGAGCCCATGGGCGGTGTACGCATTCAGGCTTTCGGTCTGGAAAGATATTCTACCCTGACCGAGGAAGACGGATCCTACACACTGGACATTCCGGTTTTCTCTGATGCTATCTATGTATATGCCGAGGGTTACAATCCCCTGCAGTGCGCCGTAAAGAACGGCGAGGCCAACGGCAGGCTCATTGACGTCAATTTCAATGCCTATTATACCGAGGGTACCACCATCACCTCACAGAAGACGGTTACCCTGAATGAGACCAGCAGCGTTAGCATTGACGAGGACATTGAACGGAAGCTGGCCGGAGATATCCATGCCGTGCTGCGTAACGGTACACCGGGAGTAGGTAACTTCATGACCATCCGCGGTGTCAACTCCATCAATGCCAACGTTCAGCCCCTGATTGTCCTGGACGGCAATATCATTGATCCCCAGTATGACCGTATGGCCAACCATGAAGGTTTCTTCAACAACATTCTGGCCGGCATCGACCCCGAGAATGTGGAATCCATCCAGGTGCTGAAGAATGCCACTGCACTGTATGGCGCCAAGGGCGGTAACGGTGTGATCATCATCAAGACCAAGCGCGGCAAGAGCATGGCTACCAAGATTAACGTACGCATCTACGGCGGAGCAGAGCTCATGCCCAAGACGCTGAGCATGCTAAACGGCAACCAGTACTCTGCCTACCTGAGCGATGTTGTCAGCTCACTTGACAACATGGACATGAGTGCCATCAGCGGCTTCAGGTTCCTTGACAAGAGCCCCTCCAACTACTACCGTAAGGTGTTCAGCAACAACGAGAACTGGCAGGACGGCCTTTACGAGACAGCCGTGACCCAGAACTACAAGTTAAGTGTAGAAGGCGGTGATGACGTAGGTATGTATGACCTGTCATTGGGCTATACCACCAGCAACGCCACTGCCAAGGGTACCGGTATGGACCGACTGAGCATCCGCTTCAATACCGACATCGAGATATTCAAGAAGCTGGTCACAGGTTTGGACATTAACTTCAACCAGGTAAGCTATAACCTGCTGGATCAGGGATGGAGCGAGGATTATTCCATGCAGAATATCGGTTCTCCCAACGTATTGGGTGTAGTACAGGCACCCTTTATCAGCCGCTATGCCTATTACTATGACGAGAAAGCCACCAACACCTACCATTCTGACCGTCTGAGACTGTCAGATGAACTGTCTGGTAAGTATGCGTCAAAGTACAGTTCCAATTACCTGGAGAATCCGTTCCAGTTCAATGATATGATTTACGGTACGCATATCAACGAGTCCCTGCGTAACCCGTACTGGATTATCAGGAACGGTGAAGGCAAAATCAAGAATTATGCCCAGAACAGCGTTATCGACATCAACGTAAACCCCAAGTGGGAAGTGACGCCCAACCTGACCATCAGTGACCGTCTGAACTTCCAGATTAACCGCTACAATGACAAGTACTATCTGCCCGTTAACGGTACCACTCCCTACTATCTGAAGGACTTAGGCTATATTACCAGTATGCTGAAGACCCTCTTCTCTAAGGAGACAACCGTAAACAATGACTTACGCATTGAATGGGCCAAGAACTACGGTGCCCATACAGTTGACGTGTTCGGCGGATGGCGATACAACACCTACAACTACAGTTATACCAATATCAACGGCTATAACATTGAGAATGACAAGTTGCCCATCCTGAATTCAGACATGGACTACGTAAACTACGGCGGTATCAATGACAGCTGGTCAGACATGACCTACTACCTGAATGCAGGCTACAACTACAAGAACCGTTACTTTGCTGACTTTGCCGTAAGTGCACAGGCCAGCAGCCGCTTCGGCGCAAACACCAAGTCCGGCATCAGGGCATTCGGCGTAAGCTGGGGTATCTTCCCCTCCTTGCAGTTAGGCTGGGTCATCAGCAACGAGAAGTGGTTCAATACCACCAAGGGTGTGAACTACCTGAAGCTGACAGCCGGTTTCGATATGAGCGGTAATGACAATCTGGACTACTACGCATCACGTACCTACTGGGAGAGCCAGCGGGTTACCAAGAATACGGTTGGTCTGTTCCTGAAGAACATTGCCAACAGCGGTATTCAGTGGGAAACCACAACCAAGTGGAACCTGGCCCTGGAGGGCAGTTTCCTGAACAACCGCCTGCAGGCTGGAATTGACATCTTCTGGCACAAGACTGACAACCTGCTGACCCTGAAGGACCTGAACTACGTGGCCGGTATGACTAAGTACTGGACCAACGAGGGACAGCTCACCAACAAGGGTGTGGAAGCTAATATCAATGCCGCTATCATCAACAGCAAGAACTGGAAGTGGGAAATGGGTGCCACACTGGGCCATTATAACAACAAGATTACGGAATTGCCCGGTACCCAGGTCAACACCATGATACTTAGCGATGTTAACGGCGGAAACGTACAGTACCTGCATGGTTACACCAACAGCGTATATGGCCAGGACAATGTGCTGACCGCTGTGGGTTATGCCGTAGGCAGCTTCTACGGCTGGCAGACAAACGGTGTATTCAGGGACGATGCTGAGGCAAGCCAGGCCGGAGCACTGGGTTACCTGAAGTATCCCACCGGTATTGCCGACGAGAATAAAAAGTATGCTAACTTCCAGGCCGGTGACGTAATCTTCGTGGACCAGAACGGTGACGGTGTGATTGACAATGCCGACAAGGTAGTGATAGGCAACCCCCACCCCGACATCTACGGTAATATATTCTCAAGCCTTACCTGGAAGAACCTCCGCCTGGATGTGAACTTCAAGTACAGCCTGGGCAATGACATCTACAACTATCAGCGCTCAAGGATTGAAGGCCTGAACACCACTTACAACCAGACTACGGCAGCCCTGCGCCGCTGGACATACGAGGGACAGCAGACCGATATGCCCCGTGCCTGCTACAAGGACACTGAGAACTGGCGCAATAACGAGCGTATGTCTGACCGCTGGATTGAGGACGGCAGCTACCTGAAACTGAAGAATGTACGCCTGACCTACAAGATTCCCTATTCTAACAGCTGGCTGTTCGGCTTGAAGGTATGGGGCGAGGCCAACAATCTGTTCACCCTGACCAAGTACCTGGGAACAGATCCCGAGATGAGCAGCCACAACGGTGTACTCTATCAGGGTATTGATACCGGTCTGATTCCACGTGGCCGTAATTTCAACTTAGGTGTAACCATCAACCTGTAATCAGAAGAATATTAGATTATGAAAAAGAAATCAATTATAAGCCTGCTTATCTGCTGCATGACACTGGGTATGGTTAATACGTCATGCCAGGATATGCTGACCCCGGACAGCGATCGCCACGCCTATGAAGTGGCACAGGATACCCTGTACTCTTATTGGGGTGTACTAAAGTCTCTGCAGAATGTGGCAGAACGATATGTTATTCTCAATGAATGCCGTGGCGACCTGGTAGATGGTACCTCGTACGTCAGCGACACCATTGCAGCCATCATCAATTTCGGTAAGAACGGGTACGAGGACAAGTACAAGGACGGTGCATGCGCCTACCTGAAGGTCAGTGACTACTATCACGTAATCAACAGCTGTAATGCATACATTGCCATGTGCGATACTGCCAGAAAGGTATCAACCGGCCAGCGGAGCAGCTATATGCTGCGTGAGTATGCGCAGGTAATGGCCATCCGTGCATGGGTGTACATGCAGCTTGTCTATGCCTATGGAGAAGTACCCTTCTACACCAAGCCGCTGCTTACCACCGACGAGATTGACAACTTTGTCAAGAGCGATAAAAAAGTAAATGCCGCGACATTGGCAGAATACCTGGCTCCCCAGTTGGACAGCGTGAATGTAATCCTGGAGAGTATGTTCGGTGAGGAGAAGTACCCCCAGTATGGCAACTATAACGGCATCTGCCACAGTATGCGTGTGATGTTCCCCATTGACGTGGTATTAGGCGACTTGTATCTGCTGCAAGGTGACCCCCAGGCTTGCGCCCAGGCCGCCGGACACTATTACAGATTCCTGAACTCTAAATTCGGCGGTCCCCTGGAAAGCTTTAATTACTTCAGCACCGGTGATATTAATACAATGAATGACGAGCCTCAGTATGGACGTAATGGAGTCCCCTTCAATGAAACGGGCCATTCATATACCAGCGGCCGCTACCGTAGGGAAGCCATCACCTGTATTCCCAGCAATACCGGCAAACTGGACGGAAATGTATTTACCGACATCAACCGTCTGTTCGGATTCGAGGCGACCCTGCGTTCAAGCGGTAGTGGTGACCAGGCCAGTTCATCCGTCAGTCTGGATTATTACACCAACGGATACCGCCGCGAGCTGATTCCCAGCAAGGGCTATGAGGCATTATGCGACAGCCAGAATTATGAGTGCTACATCGGACAGCAGGCTGACGAAAGCAAAATGGAACTGATTACCCTGCCAGGCGTGGGTGATGCCCGCCGTTCATGGATATACCAGACAAGGGGATCTTACAAAGCACCAAGAAGTTCGCAATACAGCCTTCCTGTAGGTGACGACACACAGTACGGTAAACTTATCAGCAAACAATGTCCGGGATCCCAGTTCAGCACTGTTTATCCCCTCATTTACCGTAAGGCAACCGTCTGGTTGCGCTATGCCGAGGCCATTAACCGTGCCGGATTCCCCAGCTATGCTTTTGCTATTCTGAAGACCGGCCTGGTAAGTGACCACAGCAAGTGGTTCCCCAGCGTAGTGACCGAAGACAACTATAACACCGCCTTCTCATATCAGGAGGGTGTAGATATAGACTTCGGTGCTCAGGACAGCCTGTTCTGCTACATCGAGGAAACAGCCGATACCACATACCGATGGGGCTCAGTGGTAGAAGAAGGTAAGGAAATCAGCACATTAGCTGATCTGGTAACATACGTTGAAAGCATGTGGCAGGCTCAGGCTGATAGCATCAATGCAAATCAGGAACCAGGCGAGACGCCCGTTGATGCCAGGACATTTGACCCGGATAAGGACCTGAAGAACGTAAAGTTCTATGTAAAGAAATTCAATAACTATCCCGCAATCGGTATCTCCAAGGCATGCTGGTATCTGGATCGCAGAGAGATGGAGAAGGCTGTCTCCAGGCCCTGGCTGAACTTCAGTACACAGGTAAATCTGCGCGGCTATTCCTCACTCTTGAGCGCACCCTATAAGAAAGAGACTTTCGGTAATACCGGTTTCCTGGGAAGAACAGAAAGCAATGTCCCCGGTGCTTCCAAGACCGAAGATTATCTGACCATTGGTGTACACCAGCGCGGATGTGGTATCCTCATGCCCGGTGATACCGAGCAACAGAGCTCATACAACTATGTGGATATGGTAACCAAGAAGATTAAGGAGAACCATGGTGTGACAGTAACCAAGGAGCAGATTTACGGTCAGGATCAGGATAATCCAATTGATTCTGAATGGGTTATTGAGGCTGTAGAAGACCTGATTATTGACGAGGATGCATTGGAACTGGCCTTTGAGGGCAGCCGCTTCTCAGACCTGGCCCGTGTAGCCATCCGTCGCGGTGACAACAGTTTCCTGGCTAAGCACGTTGCCAAGCGTAGCGGAACCATGGACATGAAGATGTACAACATTCTGCTGAACAGGCAAAACTGGTATCTCCCCTTCCCCACTGAATAATTGATCAGTCAAATATTCCTAAGAGCGCCCGGAATAATCCGAGCGCTCTTTTTTTAATTCAACTTTCGGAAGTTAAAATGGAAGTTAAAAAGGAAGTTAAAAAGGAAGTTATGCGCTGTGCGCAGGGAGTTAAGCCAGCGATGCTGGCTGGACGATAGTATTGGATGCTGGCTGCATATATGGAATTGTCCTTTTATAACTTCCACGAGCGAAGCGAGTTAACTTCTAATTTAACTTCCATTTTAACTTCCGATACTTAAATAATTTACAACATGAACCTGATTGCCGATTTATGCAATATACTGCTGCCGCGCCGATGCGTGGTGTGCCGGCAGACACTGGAACCGGCCGAGCAATATCTGTGTACCTCCTGCTCCATCCGGCTGCCGCGCTATCCGCTAAAAAGCATCGAGGACAACGAACCCCTGAGAAAAGTATGGAACTTTGCCCCGATACAATATGGTGCTACCTTATTATATTACAGGCACCAGTCCGACTTCCACAATATCATCATTAAGATAAAGTACAAAGGAGGCGAGCAGTTAGGTATCAGGATGGGAGAATGGGCTGCCACCGAAGCCGCCCGCTTCGGCCTGGTGGAGAAGGTGGATGTCATCGTCCCCGTCCCTTCAGACAGCAACAGAAGAAAAAGGAGAGGGTACAATCAGGCAGAGCTGATTGCCAGGGGAATGGGCCGGAACATGCATCTGCCCGTGATGAGCTTTCTGGTAAAGAGGGAAACGGCGACTTCACAGACCAGACTGGACAGAGCCGCCCGACGGGAGAATACAACCGGGAAATACCAGGCCTGTATCCCTGAGACCTGGAGGGGAAAACGCATTCTGCTGGTGGATGACGTTCTGACTACCGGAGCCACAATAGGGAACTGCGCCCAGGCATTACTATCTGCTGATCCGGATGCGGTAATCAGCATATTTACCCTTGCATACGATGGCTAAAAAATAACTATTTGAAGAAATAATGGCATTTTTTCTTACAAATGGTTTGCAGAATACAAGATTTTATGTAATTTTGCACCGGAAAAAGATAACAAACAACAAGAGTATTAGTTAAAATCAATTCAGAATGGACGCAAAAAAAGTCTTGGAAGATCTTAAAAGACGCTTCCCCAATGAACCTGAGTATCATCAGGCAGTAGAAGAGGTACTTGCTACTATCGAAGAAGAGTACAACAAGCACCCCGAGTTCGACAAAGTAAATTTGATTGAGCGCCTTTGCATTCCCGACAGAGTTTACCAGTTCCGTGTAACATGGATGGACGACAAGGGACAGATTCAGACCAACATGGGTTACCGTATCCAGCACAACAATGCTATCGGTCCCTACAAGGGCGGTATCCGTTTCCACAAGAGCGTTAACCTGGGTATTCTGAAGTTCCTTGCCTTCGAGCAGACTTTCAAGAACTCACTGACTACACTTCCCATGGGTGGTGGTAAGGGTGGTTCTGACTTCTCTCCCCGTGGTAAGAGCAACGCTGAGGTAATGCGTTTCTGCCAGGCTTTCATGCTGGAGCTGACACGTCACATCGGTCCCGACACTGATGTACCCGCAGGTGACATCGGCGTAGGCGGTCGTGAGGTTGGCTACATGTTCGGTATGTACAAGAAGCTCACCCGCGAGTACAGCGGTGTGCTGACAGGCAAGGGCATCGAGTTCGGCGGTTCACTGATCCGTCCCGAGGCAACCGGTTACGGTACAGTTTACTTCCTGCGTGCCATGCTGAAGACCAAGGGTGACACCATCGAGGGTAAGAAGGTGCTGATTTCAGGTGCCGGTAACGTTGCCCAATATGCTGCCGAGAAGGTTCTGCAGTTGGGTGGTAAGGTAATGACCATGTCAGACTCAGACGGTTACATCTACGATCCCGACGGTATCGACCGCGCTAAGCTGGATTACATCATGGAGCTGAAGCAGGTTTACCGTGGCCGTATCAAGGAATATGTTGACAAGTATCCTACAGCCAAGTACGTAGGTGACGGTGCAAAGCCCTGGTTCGAGAAGGCTGACATCGCTCTGCCCTGCGCTACCCAGAACGAGCTGAACGAGGAGCAGGCCAAGGCTCTGGTTGCCAACGGCGTTATCGCTGTTGCCGAAGGTGCAAACATGCCTACCACTCCAGAGGCTATCAAGGTATTCCAGCAGGCTAAGATTCTGTACTCTCCCGGTAAGGCAAGTAACGCCGGCGGTGTATCAGTATCAGGTCTGGAGATGTCACAGAACTCAGAGCGTCTGAGCTGGTCAGCTGAGGAAGTTGATGCCAAGCTGCTCTGGATTATGGAGAACATCCACGAGAACTGCGTGAAGTATGGTACTGAGGCTGACGGTTACGTTAACTACGTAAAGGGTGCCAATGTTGCAGGCTTCATGAAGGTTGCCAAGGCTATGATGGCCCAGGGCATTGTGTAAGCAATGACCGCCTCATAGCTGGAATGCTCGGCGAAGCGAAGCGAAGCCAACGTTCTTTTCGCTATGATGGCCCAGGGCATTGTGTAAGCAATGACCGCCTCATAGCTGGAAAGCTCGGCGAAGCGAAGCGAAGCCAACGTTCTTTTCGCTATGATGGCCCAGGGCATTGTGTAAGGTTCGACTAATTCAACCATAGCTAATATATTTGAGGAGCCTCAGTCTGGCGGGATGCCGGACTGAGGCTCACCTTTTTTATTTTATCCAATCTTTTCCCTTTTTACATTATTTTTCGTAATTTTGCACACAAAATTACAGAGATATGCAACTGAAAGATACCTCGTTTGTAGATTTGATGCTGAACCGCATCTGCAACGTATTGCTGATAGCCAACCCTTACGACGCTTTCATGCTGGAAGACGACGGGCGTGTGGACGAGAAAATCTTCTCGGAATATGCACGTCTGGGACTTCGCTTCCCTCCCCGATTCATTCAGGTAGCCAGCAAGGAAGAGGCTGAAAGGCAGATGGCCGGCGGCAATATAGACCTGGTGATATGTATGCCTGCTGCCGAGGACAACAGCGTATTCGACATTGCACGCTCTATCAAACAGATCTATGCCTCCATACCCATTGTGGTACTGACTCCGTTCAGCCACGGTATCACCAAGCGTATGCAGAACGAGGACCTCTCCGTCTTTGAATATGTATTCTGTTGGCTGGGCAATACCGAGTTGCTGCTGTCCATCATCAAGCTGATGGAGGACCGCATGAATCTGGAACACGATATCCGTAGTGCAGGCGTACAGATGATTCTGGTAGTGGAGGACAGCATCCGCTTCTACAGCAGTATCCTGCCCAGCCTGTACAACTTTGTCCTGCAGCAGAGCCTGGAGTTTGCCACAGAGGCCCTGAACACCTCGCTGGAGACACTGCGTATGCGTGGACGCCCGAAGATTGTACTGGCCCGTAACTATGAGGAGGCATGGCTTCTGTACAGCAGGTTTGCCAACAATACCCTGGGAGTTATCAGCGACTGCCGCTTCCCCCTGACGCCGGATTCGGACAAGGACGAGAATGCCGGTTTCAAGTTGCTGAGTGCCATCCGTGCCAATGATCCGTATATTCCCCTGATTCTGAACTCTTCCGAGTCGGAGAAGGCGAAGCTGGCCGACAAGTGTCATGCCCTTTTCATTGACAAGAACTCCAAGAAGATGGCAGTGGACCTGAGAAGCCTGGTACAGCGTTTCTTCGGCTTCGGCGACTTTGTCTTCCGTAACCCCGACACCATGGAGGAGGTGGTAAGAATCCATAACCTGAAGGATTTGCAGAACAACATCATGACGGTTCCGGCCAGGAGCCTTCTATACCATATCAGCCACAACAACGTAAGCCGCTGGCTGGCAAGCCGTGCCCTCTTCCCCATCTCGGAATTCCTGAAGAACATCACATGGGAGAACCTGCAGGATGTGGATGCGCACCGCCAGATTATCCTGGATGCCATCGTAGCATACCGCAGGATGAAGAACCAGGGCGTGGTGGCTGTATTCCAGCGCGAGCGGTTCGACCAATACTCCAACTTTGCCCGTATCGGCGACGGTAGCCTGGGCGGAAAAGGCCGTGGCCTGGCTTTCATAGACCACATTCTGATGCGCCATACTGACCTGAACGAATACCCGGGTGCCCAGGTGCGCATTCCCAAGACGGTGGTTCTGTGTACCGATATCTTTGACGAATTCATGGATACCAACGAGCTGTATCAGATAGCCCTGAGCGATTTGCCGGACGAGACCATCCTGCAACACTTCCTCCGGGCCCGTCTGCCCATGCGTCTGCTGGGTGATTTGGAAGCCTTCCTATCAGTAGTAAGCACGCCCATCGCCATACGAAGCAGCAGCTTGCTGGAGGATTCGCACTACCAGCCCTTTGCCGGTGTATATACCACCTATATGATTCCTTACAGTTCGGACAAATACGAACGCCTCTCCATGCTGGCCAGTGCCATAAAGGCCGTTTACGCCAGCGTCTTCTATCAGGGAAGCAAGGATTATATGACAGCTACCAGCAATGTGATAGACCAGGAGAAGATGGCCGTCATCCTGCAAGAGGTGGTAGGCGAACAGCACGGTGACCGTTTCTATCCCGTTATCAGCGGTGTGGCCCGCAGCATCAACTACTACCCCATCGGTGACGAGAAGGCCGAAGAAGGAACCGTATCACTGGCTATGGGACTGGGCAAGTACATCGTTGACGGTGGCGTAAGCCTGCGCGTATGCCCCTATCACCCCCACCAGGTACTGCAGATGAGCGAGATGGAGACAGCGCTCCGAGATACACAGACACATATCCTTGCCCTGAGAACCAAGGAAGAGGAAGGCGATAGGGAATTCAAGGTGGACGACGGATTCAATCTGGTTAAAGTCCCCGTCCGCGAAACCGAACAGGACGGTACCCTGCAATGGATATCCTCAACCTTCGACCCCTATGACCAGTGCATCTATGACGGATATTACGAGGGGAAGAGCCGTAAGATCATCTCCTTTGCCGGTGTACTGAAACATGATGTGTTCCCCTTGCCCGAAATCATGCAGAAAGTGCTAAGGTACGGTCAGGAAGAGATGAAACGTCCGGTGGAGATTGAGTTCGCCGTGAACCTGCATGCCGATAAGACAGGCGAGTTCTACATGCTGCAGATCCGGCCGATGGTGGACAACCGCATGGAACTGAACGAAGATATCACGCAGATTCCCGACGAGGACTGCCTGCTGCGTTCACACAATGCCATCGGCCAGGGAATATTCACCGAGATAAAAGATGTGGTATATGTAAAGACAGAAGGTTACACACCCAGCCAGAACTACGAGATTGCCGAGGAGATAGAGCGCATCAACCGCAAGTTCCTGCAGGAGCCCTCCTCATCATACGTCCTCATCGGCCCAGGCCGCTGGGGAAGCAGCGACTCCTGGCTGGGCATACCCGTGAAGTGGCCTCACATCAGCGCCTCACAGATTATCATCGAGGCAGGACTGGACAATTACCAGGTGGATCCCAGCCAGGGCACCCACTTCTTCCAGAACCTGACTTCGCTGGGAGTATGCTACCTTACCATAGATGCCTTCCGCGGTGACGGCATTTACCGCCAGGATGTGCTGAACCAGCTTCCTGCCGTGGAGGAAACCAAGCATGTACGCCACGTCCGCTTCCCCAACCCGCTGACTATCAAGGTGGACGGTTTCAAGAAAGAAGCGGTGGTGATGACAGGTGATAGTTGACAGGTGACAGGTGACAGTTAATTTTGATTTTTGAATTTTTGATTATGCATTATGCACTTTGAATTATTAAACGCTATAAATGATGCGGTATGGACCTACGTGGTGATAACCATGCTGGTGGGATGTGCGCTGTATTTTACATGGAACCTCAGGGCCGTGCAGTTTTCCATGCTGCCCACCATGCTGCGCAACCTGTTCAGGCCGACAGAAGAAAGTCTTGGCAATACGGAAAAGGTAAAGAAGATTTCCTCCTTCCAGGCCTTTGCCATCAGCCTGTCCAGCCGTGTGGGAACAGGTAATCTGGCAGGTGTGGCTAGTGCCATCTTCGTAGGCGGCCCCGGTGCCGTTTTCTGGATGTGGGTAATGGCCCTTCTGGGAGCCAGTACGGCATTCATGGAGGCAACGCTGGCTCAGCTTTTCAAGCGGAAAGGCAAGAGCAGCTTCTACGGCGGCCCGGCCTATTATATGAAATACGGTCTGAAGCGTCCCTGGATGGGAGTACTCTTTGCCTGCCTTATCATCTTCGGCTTCGGACTGGCCAATCAGCTGGTACAGAGCAATACCCTGTGTGAGGCCATCAGCAGTTCCTGTCACATTCCCATCAATGCCGTAGCAGCGGTAATGGCTATGCTGACACTGCTCATCATCTTCGGCGGTGTTCAGCGTATTGCGCGTTTCTGTGCCTGGATTGTACCGGTCATGGCCTTTGGCTATATACTGCTGTCCATCTACATCCTGATTATCAATATCACTGAGATTCCGGCCATGCTGAGCCTTATCATACGCAGTGCCTTCGGATGGGAGCAGGCAGCCGGCGGAGCAGTCGGCGTAGCCGTCATGCAAGGTGTAAGACGCGGCCTGTTCAGTAATGAGGCCGGCGAAGGAAGTGCGCCCAATGCCGCTGCCACTGCTACCATAGCCCACCCCGTCACACAGGGTCTGATGCAAAGCCTCGGTGTCTTTACCGATACACTGGTCATCTGTACCTGTTCCGCCTTCATCATCCTGCTGAGCGGACTGTACACCAAGGACTATGACGGAATCATCCTGACCGGCCAGGCCATGGAGTACCATCTGGGAAAATTCGGCAGCTGGTTCCTGGTGGCAGCCATCTTCATGTTCGCTTTCAGCACCATCATCGCCAATTACTTTTACGGTGAGACAAATATCCGCTTCATCACCCGGAAGCGCTGGGTAATCCACGCATTCCGTATATTAAGCGGCGTAATGGTCCTGATGGGCGGTTACATGACCCTGCAACAGGCATGGAGTATTGTGGATCTGGCCATGGCGCTGATGACAACGCTGAACCTCATTGCCGTAGTCATGCTTGGCAAATATGCCTTCCGTCTGCTAAAGGACTACCTGCGGCAGCGGGAGGAAGGCAAGGAACCGGTATTCCACAAAGACATTTTCCCCGAAGCCGACTTGGAGGCGTGGGAGTAATTTAGTTGACAGTTGACAGTTGACAGTTGACAGTTTAATTTTGAATTATGGATTTTGAATCGACCAATACCGGAAAGGTATTTCTTATAGCCGGCAGTGAGCCATTGGGAAGCGCCGGCGTACAGGCCGACATAAAGGCCATTACACGCTGTGGCGGCTGGGCTGCCGCGGCACTGACATGTATAGTGGATGAGGATGTGAACCGCATCAAGGGTATTCATCATCTGCCTACCGAACTTATTGTCTCTCAGGCAGAATCCTTCCTGAGTACCGTAGGAGCAGACTGCATCAAGACGGGTGTGCTGCCCAGTGCGGAAATCATAAACGGCGTGGCATCCGTACTCCGCAGATATAACCAGCAGCCTATCCTCATAGACCCCGTCATTGTCAACTTCGCAGGAGAACAGCTGGTGAGCGATGAGGCGATTCTGGCTTACAAGGAACAGCTTTTCCCCTTAGCCACCATCATCACCCCTAACTTCCGCGAGGCGGAATTCCTGCTGGGACATAAACTGGAAGACCTGGAGGCCGACCTTCGCTGGCTCAGCCACTGGGGCAGTTCCGTCATTGTAAAGAGTGTGGATGAGGGTAAATACCTGGTAGATTATCTCTATGACAAGACCGCCGACACCCTTACCCCCCACCCCAAGAAGAAACTCTTGCTTACTGACCGCAACGGTACAGGTGATACACTGGCATCTGCCATTGCCACGCATCTGGCCAAAGGGGAGGATCTGCAGACGGCCGTCTCGCGTGCCGAAGCCTACATGAACTACTTCCTGGCAGGTCCGCGCTACTACATCAGTGCGGGATTGAGTGATAGTTGACAGTTTATGGTTTACTGTTTACCATTTACTGTTACAAACCGCTAAACACTAACTTTAATAATAATCATTATGAGAAAACACATTGTATTATTTAAATCAGCTCTGGTGCTGGCAGTCTCGTTGATAATGATGTCATTCAGGACACCCGATGAGCGTGCTGCTGAGGCACTGGCCCGCAGAGTGATGGGAGGCAAAGCCTCGGCTGTGGTTTTTGAACAGACCGATTCGGCAACAGACTGCTATGAGCTGCTCCAGAAGGGTTCCAAAGTCCTGGTAAGGGGAAACAATGCCAATTCCATGGCGGTCGGTCTGAACCGTTACCTGCAGCAGTACTGTTTGACCAATGTCAGCTGGTTTGACTACAATCCCGTGGAATTGCCTGCCGTAATGCCCCAGGTTCCCGCTAAAGTATCCGGCAAGGTAGAGGTACCCATCCGATTCTTCCTGAACTACTGTACATACGGCTACACCATGCCCTGGTGGAAGTGGAAACAGTGGGAACGCTTCATTGACTGGATGGCATTGAACGGTGTGAATATGCCGCTTGCTATTACGGGGCAGGAAGCCGTATGGCAGAAGGTATGGCGTAAGTACGGGCTGACGGACGAACAGATCCGTGCCTATTTCACAGGCCCCGCCCACCTGCCCTGGCAACGCATGATTAACATTGACCGCTGGCAGGGGCCGCTGCCCCAGAGTTGGATAGACGGACAGGCGAAACTGCAGAAGCAGATTCTGAGCCGCGAACGCGAACTGAACATGACACCCGTTCTGCCGGCATTCTCCGGTCATATTCCCGCCGAGCTGGAAGAAACCTTACCCGGTATCAGGACATCACGCGTGAACCGTTGGTGCAACTTTGACGAGAAATACCGTTGTACATACCTGAATCCCTCCGATCCCGTCTTTGCCCGCATCCAGAAGGATTTTCTGGAAGAGCAGAACCGGATGTATGGAACTGATCATATCTATGGCGTGGACCTGTTCAACGAGGTGTCACCCCCATCCTGGGAGCCTGATTCACTGGCCAGAATTTCGGCCGGCGTATATAAATCCCTGACAGATGTTGACCCCGAGGCTGTCTGGATGCAGATGGCCTGGCTCTTTATCAGTAACAAGAGGGCCTGGACACCTGAGAGAATCAAGGCCTACCTCACAGCCGTTCCGCAGGGCAGGATGATTATGCTGGACTACGAGTGCGACTATACCGAGATCTGGCGGCTCACCGAACACTTCTACGGCCATCAGTTCATCTGGTGCTACTTAGGCAACTTCGGAGGCATGACAGAGATTGAGGGTGACTACAAACATAACGCTAAACTGATTTCCGGTGCCAAGGCCGAGGGTGGCAAGGAGTTCGTGGGAATCGGTTCCACCCTGGAAGGCTTCGGTGTCAACGAGCCTGTTTATGAAGCCATGCTGGCTCAGGCCTGGAACACAGGCATAGGATTTGAGGAATATACCGACAATATCGCCGACCGTCATCTGGGACGCAAAGACGCGAACTACAGGGCATACTGGCACACCATGGTGGATAAGGTATGCACTACCCATACCAGCACAGGCGCAGCCGGCATCATCAATGCCCACCCCAATCTGGAGGGCGAATGGAACTGGACAACTGAACTCAGGAAGGGATATGACATCAACCGTCTGGATGAGGCACTGGCCATTCTGGAGAAGGTAGAGGGTAATTCCAACTACCTGAAGTTCGACCTGGCCAACACACGCCGTCAGTCCATCCGTAACAGGGCACTGGCCGTAAGAAAGCGCTTTTCCGATGCCTATAAGGCCGGTGACAGGGAAGCAATGGTGGCAGCATCAGAGGAGTTTCTGGGAATGTGCGACCAGCTTGTCCAGGCAATAAAGGACTGCCCGGAATTCTCGCTTGACAACTGGATCCGCGATGCCCGCTCCTGGGGAAAGAACAGGAAGGAGAAGGACTACTTCGAGATGAATGCCCGCACCATCATTACTGTATGGGGCGACTCCTACCAGCTTACGGACTATGCCAACCGTGACTGGGACGGCCTGGTGGAGGGCTTTTACAAGGTACGCTGGCGTATGTTCTTCGATGCTGTCCTGGCGGCCTTTGATGCCGGTGAGCCCTTTGTCAACATGAAAGGTCCCCGCATCCCCAAGGGACACACCAAGGAGGAATGTGAAAGGGCCCTGAAGCTGGATGCCGACATTTGGGATTTCGAGCGCAAATGGGCTCATATAAAATAATAATCCCGGAGGATTGACTGCGTCCATCCCGTTGGCTGGCGCAAGCCATCCAACGAAAGGAAAAAAGAATCTCCGAAGGTTTGAAAGTAAACTTTCATCTTCGGAGATTCTTTTTCCTTTTCGTGATCCCGGAGGGATTCTAACCCTCGACCTTCAGAACCGGAATCTGACGCTCTATACAGCTAAGCTACGGGACCGTTTCGCCCTAAGGCGATGCAAAGATACAACAAATAAGGGAAATAAGGAACTAATTTGCCCAAAAAACGTTTCCCTATTGAAGATATTGCTTAAAGTGCTGTGTAATCTGGCGGAACAGATGCACTCGGGTATTGCCACCGCTAATGCCGTGGTTGCGATTGGTATAGGTCAGCTGGCGGAAATCCTTGTCGGCCTGCACCAACGCCTCGGTATATTCGGCAACATTACGGTAGTGCACGTTATCGTCAGCCGTACCCTGGCAGATAAGCAGATGGCCATGCAACTGGCCGGCCCTGCCTATGGGACTTACATCATAGCCCTCGGCATTCTCCTTGGGAGTCCGCATATAGCGCTCGGTATAGACTGTATCGTAATAACGCCAGTCTGTAGGGGGCGCAACGGCCACACCCGCAGCAAAGACGGGACGTCCCTCACTCATGCTCATCAGGGTATTGAAGCCGCCGAAGCTCCAACCCCAGATACCGATACGGTCCTTGTCAACATAGGGTAAGGTGCCCAGATAAAGGGCAGCCTCCACCTGATCACGGCTTTCCAGCTGACCTAACTTCAGATAGGTGCACTGTTCAAAGTCACGGCCACGGCCGCCTGTTCCCCGTCCGTCCACGCAGACACAGATGAATCCCTGCTGGCAGAGGTACTGCTCATACAGTGTTCCGCCCATATTGCCGGTATTCCAGCTGTCCACTACCTGCTGACTGCCGGGACCGCTGTACTGGTGCATCACAACAGGATACTTCTTACCTTCCGAGAAATTGGCAGGCAGGACCATAAAGCCGTTCAGTTCCACCCCGTCCTGCGTCCTGAAGGTAAAGAACCTGCGTTCGCCCAGATTCAGGGCAGCCAGCTTCAGCTTCAGTGCGGCATTGTCCTCCAATGTTCTCAGCGTCTTACCGTTAGCATCACAAAGGGTAGTGACATGCGGGGTATTCAGATTGCTATAGACATTCATATAGTAACGCAGCCCCTGACTGAAGGTAGCCCGGTTGGTACCGCGTTCCTGGCTGAGCTTAGTCACCTTGCCCTTGGCATCTGCCTTATAGACGGCACGACACAGGGGACTCTCCCCGGTACTGCCATAATAGACCGCACCCGTCTTGGCATCATAGCCGTAGAAGTCCGTGACTACGAAGTTACCCTTGGTAAGCTGGCGGCGCATGGTGCCAGTAAGGTCATACAGATACAGATGGTTGAAACCGCTGCGCTCGCTCATCATGATAAAGCCGTCATCCTGTACCTGAAAGTTCCTGTAAACCTCCTCGGGGATATACTTGTCAGCCTTCTCACGCACAATCACACGGCATTCCGTACTGCGGGGATTGGCCAGATAGATGTCCAGGCAATCCTGATGACGGTTGTTGGTCAGGATCAGCAGCTTCTCAGGATCCTTGGTGAAGAAGATGCGGGGCACATATCCGTCCTCGGGAATGGGTAGTTGCATCTTACGTATCACACGGCTCTTGATGTCAAAACTGTGTACGCTTACCACACTGTTGCGGGCACCGGCAATAGGATACTTGTAATCGTATGAACCGGGGTATCCGGCATATTCCTCCCGTTCGGGATTCAGACCCTTATACCAGGGGAAACTGAACATAGGCACCTGAGTCTCGTCATACCGTATCCAGGCTATCATGGTGTTGTCCTCGTTGAAGTCAAAAGCGCGGTTAAAGGAGAATTCCTCCTCGTTCACCCAGTCGGGCTTGCCGTTAATCACCTCATTGAACTTACCGTCTTTGGTAATCTGGCTTTCGCTGTTGTTGAAAAGAAGTTTCACCAGAAACAGGTTGCCCTCACGCACAAAGGCCACCATATTACCGTCACGGCTCCACAGAGGAACCTCCTGGGGGCCACCGTCGCTCAGGCGGGCAACGGTGCGGTTCTTTACATTATATATATAATACTGGGCAGTCCGGCTGTGGCGGTAAATACTCCGGGTTTCGGTCTGCAAGAGGATGTTCTGCTCATTGGGACTCATGATATAACCGTCAATGCGGGGCAGCTGGATACGGGTTCTGATGTTATCCGCATCAAAGATCACGTCCGTCTGCTCACCGGTACGGAAACTCTTACGCACAATCTTCTTGCCGCCGTCAATCATCTGACTGTAACTTTCACCGTCAAGAAGAGGATTCACACCATAAACCTGTTTGGCATAATAAGTACCCTTACAAAGGTCTGTAAGCTGGATTTCACAGGCCGCCTGCAACCCGCAGACCGCACTAATAACAGCTATAAAAAAAAGTAAACGCTTCATGCAATCATGTTTTTTGACATGCAAAAATACAAAAAAAAGAGGCGTAGCGCAAAGAAAGTTACCATTTTTATGTATTTTTGTGGTATGAAATACATTGAGTTCGGCCCCTGGCTACAGGAGCAATTAGGTACAAAGGTCCAGAAGATCTCCGTTAACGCCGGTTTTACCTGTCCCAACAGAGACGGAACAATCGGCTACGGCGGCTGCACCTTCTGTAACAACCAGACCTTCAACCCAGCGTACTGCCAGCCCGGCAAGAGCATTACCCGGCAGCTGGAGGAGGGCAAACAGTTCTTTTCCCGTAAGTATCCCAGCATGAAGTATCTGGCCTACTTTCAGGCCTATACCAACACCTACGGCCAGCTGGAGCATCTGAAAGAACTGTACGAGGAGGCGCTGCGGGTACCTGATGTGGTGGGACTGGTCATCGGCACACGGCCGGACTGTATGCCCCCTGCCCTGCTGGAATACCTGACGGAGCTGAACCGCCGGACCTTCCTTATAATAGAATATGGTATAGAGAGTGCCAATGAGGAGACCCTGAAGCGCATCAACCGGGGACACAGCTTTGTCCTCTCAGCCGACATCATCCGTAAGACGGCAGCCTGCGGCATACGTGTGGGAGCGCATATCATCCTGGGCTTCCCCTGGGAGAGCCGTGAGGAGCTTATGCGTCAGGCCGACGCGATAGCCCGCCTGCCCCTGACAACACTGAAGCTGCATCAGCTACAGATTATCAGAGGTACGGCCCTGGCCGAAGAATACACGCGTCACCCCTGGCCCGTACCTACAGCCGAGGAGTATATTGACCTGGTGCTGGAGTATATCATGCACCTCCCTGCCACACTGGTACTGGAACGCTTTGTCAGCCAAAGCCCGCCGGAATATGTAATAGCCCCCCAGTGGGGCCTTAAGAATTACGAGTTCACCAATCTGGTGAAACGGAAGCTGGAAGCGCAAATCAGTTGATTTAAGATTCGGAAGCTGCGCTTCCTTTTAGGGTCCCCCCTTTCTCCTAAAAAAAACAACACAGGTTTTTGCAGGTAAACCGATTTTTTCGTAATTTTGCACTCAGAATTGTTGAAACCTTATATTTAACATTATATGAAGAAGATAAAAACACATCTCCTGATGCTATTGCTTATGCCCCTGTCACTGATGGCAGAAGTCAACATCATCCCCCAACCCACCCGTGTAACGGAAAAAGCCGGTTCCTTTGTGATAAGACGCAATGCAACCATTGCCTATAACCACAAAAGCCTGCAGCCTGCAGCAGCATACCTGCAGGAGAAACTTCAGCCTGCCACAGGATACAGCCTGCCCGTCAGCAAGGGCAAGAAGGCAGACATCATCCTGAGCCTGAATCCCAAATGCCAGGCAGGTGCTGAAGGATACACACTCACAGCATCCGAGAACGGAGTCCGCATCGAGGCAGCCGGTTACCGCGGCATCATCCACGGCATAGCTACGCTGCGCCAGCTCCTGCCCTTCCAGATAGAGAAAAGCACACCACAGCCCTATGTAACATGGAGGATACCCGCTGTGGAAATAGAGGACACCCCCGCCTTTGAATGGCGCGGCATGATGCTGGACCCCGTACGCCACTTCTTTACATTGGAAGAGACCAAGCGTTTCCTGGATGTGATGGCATTGTATAAGTTCAGCAAATTCCACTGGCACCTGGTGGATTCACAGGGATGGCGGCTGGAAATCAGACAATATCCCCTGCTGACCGACAACAGCGGCTTCCGCGATCCCGCAGGAGAGCATTGGGACAGACGCTGCAACGAGATAGCCCGCAAGGACAGCAACCCCCGTATGACAGTACCCATGACGGCAGAATACACCCGTGTAAAGGACGGCAAGCTGGAGTACGGCGGCTATTATACCCAGGACGAAGTCAGGGAACTGATAGAATACGCACTGGTAAGAGGTATAGACATTGTACCCGAATTTGACGTACCCGGCCACAGCTATGCGGCAACCAAACAGTATCCCTGGCTGTCCTGCTCAGGCGACGGGCGTGATCCCATCTGCGTAGGAAAGGACACCTCGTTAGAGTTCTGCCGCAACGTTTACAAGGAAATCTTTGAACTCTTCCCCTACGAATATGTAGAGATCGGAGGCGACGAGGTAAACCGCTCAGCCTGGAAGAAGTGCCCCGACTGCCAGAAGCGCATTCAGGATCAGGGAGTAAAGGATGAGGCAGAACTGCAGTCCTGGTTCACCTGCACCATGGAGAAGTTCTTCAATGAGAACGGAAAGAAGCTTATCGGATGGGACGAGATTCTGGAAGGCGGTGTCAGCAAGTCAGCCACAGTAAACTGGTGGCGTGGCGACCATACCGATGTGGTACAGCGCTCAACGACCGGAGGCAACGAGGTTATCCTGTGCCCCTTCACCTTCTGCTACTTTGACTATGACCAGGACGACAACACCCTGAAGAAACTCTATACCGGTGACATCGTTCCTACCGGCCTGACTGCAGACCAGCTGAAACTGATCAAGGGTATGCAGGGCAACATCTGGTGCGAGCGCATCCCCACCGAGGCACAGATGCAGTACATGGTATTCCCACGCGCACTGGCCTTGGCCGAGAAAGCCTGGACCCGTAACAACCAGCAGAACTGGGACACCTTCTACCCCAGACTGCTGAAGCACGTGGACCGTTTGAAAACCATGGGAATTGAACAACGCCCGCTAACCGCTAACCGCTAACCGCTTATCACTCACTATGAATTACAGACACAAGATATTAGGTATGATAGCAACAGTTGTACTGGTGACAGTAGGCTGTTCAGAGAAAGTGGATGACACCGCACGGTACGTTTTCAAGGAAGAGACGCTGATATCCTATATGGAGAAGCACAGCGACACCTATTCCGAGTACCTGGATGTGCTTAAGAATACCCCCGTCAGCGAAGTCAGCCACTCCACTATTTACCAGTTGCTGACAGCACGCGGCAACTACACCGTATTCGCCCCCACCAATCAGGCCATGCATGAATACCTGCAGAGCCTGGTGGAGGACGGGCTTATTACGGAACCCTCATGGGACGCATTCACTCAGGACCACATATGTGACTCCATCCGGAAAGTTGTAGCCTACAGCAGCATCATTGACGGCGGTGACTTTCAAAGCTACGAGACCAACGACTTCCCCACCCAGAACAACGGTGAGATGCAACTGGGCAACATGAGGGACCGTAAGCTGACCGTACGCTATGTAGTGCAGTACCCAGACAGCCTGTACATCAACTATGACTGCCCCATTAGCATCACAAACCGCAATATCCCCGCCATCAACGGCGTGCTTCACCAGATGGAGAAAGTGGTTGCCCCCAAGGACATTACCATGGCAGACATGCTGGCCGATATCCTGGACAACCGGAAGGAAGGATTCCTGGTAGCCGCCCGTCTGGCACTGGCATGCGGACTGAAGGACACCCTCAGCGCAGTGGAGGACAATAAGTACCGCGAGATGTACATCAGGGGACAGATTCCGGACTATGACGGTCAGGCCGTAGGCTGGACCTTCAAGAGCGGTAACACCTCACCCGCCTTTGCCCCACAGCACCGTTACTACGGATTCACCCTGTTTGCCGAAACCGATGACTTCTGGCGCAAGGAGATAGGCAAAGAACCCAATGACATTACCTGTAACGATATACAGCAATGGATTCTGAAGAACCGGCAGTACAGCAGGGATGACGTGTTTGAGACCAATGAGGACTGGGCCTCGCCCGACAATCTGCTGAACCAGTGGTTCACCTACCATCTGCTGCCCATGCGTATAGCAGCCAACCGCCTGGTATTCCATGTGAACGAGTTCGGCTACAGCCAGGCCCAGAAACAGCTTACCATCCCCGTGTATGAGTTCTATGCCACCATGGGCAAACGCCGCCTCCTGAAAATCTATGAGAGTAAGGAGAGCAACGGCATTTACCTGAACCGCTTCCCCAACCTGGATAACAGCAGAAGGGGCACGTATCATGAACTTTCCTGCGACCCTGACAAGGTGGGCAACCTCATAGACAACTCCTCGGATAACGTACTGACCTATCAGGCCGTGAACGGTATGATATACGCCATTGACAAACCGCTGTCCTATACCGACGAGGTGCGCGAGAACCTGGCTAAGGGACGCATACGCTTTGATGCCATGAGCCTGTTCCCCGAAGCCATGTCAAATGACCTGCGTAAGAAGGAAAGCTTTGACCCCCGCGACCAGTTTGTACACTTCCCGCCCAACACCACCTACCGGTATCTGGACAATATGGATATGAACAACGAGACCCAGTTTGTGTATCTGAATGCCTACCAGTACAACTGGTGCAACAACCAGGAGGATGAGCTGAAGGCCGTTGGACATTACGAGATAACCATCAAACTGCCGCCCGTACCCCGACGCGGCACCTATGAGCTGCGCTACCGCGTTCTGCCCAACGGGGACCGTGGTATCGTGCAGTTCTACTTCGGCTATGACAAGGAACGGCTGGCACCCACGGGCATTCCTATTGACCTGAGAAAGGCCGGCACAGACCCCTACTATGGCTACGAAGCGGATACCGATGATGACTTCCACAATATCGAGGTGGACAAGCACATGCGTAATAACAACCGCATGAGGGGCGAAATGAGCATCCAGAACAGCGCCGGCCCCTGCCGCACAGGAAGTCCCAACAACCTGCGCCACATCCTGGTGCGCCAGACACTGGATCCTGATAAAACCTACTACCTGCGTCTGAAATCCGTGCTGGATAACAGCCGTACAGAAATGTACATGGATTATCTGGAATGGTGTGCCAAGGAAATCTATGACAACCCCATAGAGCCCGAGGACATCTGGTAAAACACGTTCCGGCCGGCGGCTGGGAACGGCATTTGCGACCCCCTCGAGTGTACACGTGCAGCCCCCTCGAGTGTACACGTGTAACCTCGAGGGGACTGCAAATGCAGGCTCGTGTGCCTGTTTTTATAAGACGGTGGACACACTTGAGAAATAAGCCTGTCATCTCCTTTCACAAGGGAATGACAGGAAAATCCATTTTACATATGAAACTATGCCGCGAATTAGGGCTGCCCTATTTGGCTCGAGCCAAAAGGGGTTGTGAGCCGATCCAAAAGGCAAAATGGGTCCAACGCGCGCGCGTGCGAGGGAAGGAAAAGAGCGGAAGGTGAGGCTTTAAGGAACAATACGATAGGACATGAGGACGGAATCAAAGGTGATGCCGTCAGCCTGGATAAAACGGTTAAGCTGGCCGCTGCCGGAGAGTTCGGCGGGTGTTCCTATGACTACCTGACCGGGATACATCATCCACAGGCGGTCACTCAGTTGCAAGGCCATTTCCACATCATGGGTGCTGAGGAAAATTACTTTATGCATTTCGTGGGCCAGACGACGCAGAAGACGCATCATCTCTACCTTACTGGGGAAATCAAGGAAGGCGGTGGGCTCATCCAGAAGGATAACCGATGTCTGCTGCGCCAGCACTTTGGCAATCATCACCTTCTGGCGTTCACCGTCACTGAGGGTGTTGAACATACGGTCTTCCAGCGGGGAGATGCCGGCCAGTTCCATAGCCTCGGACACGAACTGTTTGTCCTGAGCCGTAAGCCGGCCCCAGAAGCCTGTGTAAGGGCTGCGTCCCATGCCTACCATATCACGCACGGTCATATTCTGGACATCGGGGCGCTCGGTCAATACTACACCTATAAGCTTGCTGAGCTGTGCGCTGGAGAGGGTACTGATGTCCTTACCCCGCAGCAGCATGCTGCCCTTCAGAGGGGGCAGAAAGGTACAGAGGGTACGCAACAGGGTGCTCTTCCCCACTCCATTGGGCCCCAGGAGGCTGGTAAGCTCTCCCGGGACCAATGAGGCGTTGATATCGGGGGTTACGATACGGTTACCGTAACCGGTAGATAAATGCTTTAATTCAAACATTATTCAATAGCCGTACAGTATTTGTAGCCTAAACGGCGGTAGGTCTGCTGCAGGAGGGGAAGACGCTTGCAGAAGTCTTCATAGTTCTTGGCGTCGGGCTGCGCCCACTGAACCTCGGACATGGCGGCCAGACGGGGCAGCAGCATATACATGGCCTGGTCTGGACTTTCCACATACTCGGTCCACAGGTTGCACTGGGCACCTAGGATGTACTTGCCCTCCTCAGGAGTAAGTTCAGCAGGTATGGGCTCCATGCTATAGACCTTGCTGACAGGCAGATAACCGCCGATGGCCAGGGGCTGTGCATAACGGTCCTTGAGCTGATAGTAGTCAACGTAGCAGTTGTCATGGGGAGTCATAATCACACGGTGGTGCTGACGGGCTGCTTCAATACCGCCCTTGTAACCACGCCAGGACATAACGGTGGCGTTTTCGCTGAGGCCGCCTTCCAGTGTCTCGTCCCATCCGATAAGCTCGCGTCCCTTCCCGGCCAGGAAGCGTTCCATCTCCTTGTTGATATAGGTCTGAAGCTCGGCTTCCTTCTGCAGGCCCAGTTCCTTCATCTTGGCCTGGCACTTGGGGCACTTCTGCCAACGGGTACGGGGGCTTTCATCGCCGCCGATATGGATGAATTTGCTGGGGAAGACATCACAAAGCTCGCTAAATACCTTCTTCAGGAAATCCAGTGTCTGGGGGTTGCCGGCACAGAGTACATCATGCGAGATACCCCACTGACACCATACGGAATAGGGGCCGCCTGTACATCCCAGTTCGGGATAGACGCTCAGGGCGGCTACCATGTGACCGGGGAGGTCAATCTCGGGGATGACGGTGATATAGCGCTCTGCGGCATATTCCACGATGGCCTTCATCTGGTTCTGGGTATAATAGCCCTCCTCGGGTGTGTCATCATAGACTGCATTGGCGGCATCACGCAAACCTACATTCTTGCCGATAATGGTATGGGGGCGGTAGCCTGCCTTGCGGGCCAGTTCAGGCAGGGACTTCACCTCGAATCGCCAACCCTGGTCATCCGTGAGATGCCAGTGGAACTTGTTGACGCCATGCAGTGCCAGGACGTCAATGTACTGCCGGATGAACTCAATGGGGAAGAAGTGGCGGGCACAGTCCAGCATGACGCCGCGATAGCCGAAACGGGGCTCGTCCTGAATGGTAACATAGGGCAGACGGATGGTGTCGCCCTTCTCGCCCTCGATACTCTTACGGAGGGTCTGGATGGCATAGAATACGCCGCTCTCGCTGGCTCCCTGGATACTGATGCCTTTCTTGTTTATGGTAATGGCATAGGCATCGGGATTAGGGTTCTGAAGGCCCAAGGAGATTTGCATAATGGCCTTGGATTTCTTGGAAGCCACCTCGGGGATGACACCCAGATACTCCTGTGCAAACTGTGCATTGCGTAGCATCTTGGCATTTTCGGCCGGATAAGCTACACCCTGCCCCTTGACGAGCAGTACAACATTGCCTCCGGGCTCCATGTTTACGGAACGGGGCATAGGAACAACCTGATAGGTTACACTGGCATGGGCAGCTAATGTCATGGCTGCCGCCATAAGGAATGATGATAGTTTTTTCATATTATCTTGAATTTAAGTTTCGGAAGCTAAGCTTCCTTTTATCTTCTCTTCATTATCACATACAGTATCACGGGGGCTCCTATGAGCGGTGTGAGCACATTTACGGGGATGATGCTGCCGCTGGCAGGCATGGTACAGAGCAGATTGCAGAGCAACGTCAGGCAACCGCCTATAAGCATGGAGCCGGGAAGCATGATCCTGTGGCTGCTGGTACGGAGGGTCATACGGGCTATGTGCGGAACAGCCAGTCCGAGGAACGATATGGGACCGCAGAAGGCTGTAGTGGTGGCTGTAAGCAGGCCGGTACAGAGGAGCAGCCAGTTACGGGTACGGTGTACATTAACACCCAGGTTGGCGGCATAACGCTCGCCTAAGAGGATGGCATCCAAGGGTTTTACCAGCAGGGCGGCACCTGCCAGACCTGCTGTCAGCAGGATGCAGTAGAGGGGCAGACGGTCCATGCTTACGCCGCTGAAGTTTCCCATTCCCCAGACGATGTAGTTATGTACGCCCTCCTCAGTAGCACTGTAGTTCAGCAGAGAGATAATGGAACCTGTTACATAGCTGATAACCACGCCTGTTATCAGGAGCATTACCTGATTACGTAACAGCGAGGAGAGCATGAGAAGGAGCAGCATGATGCACAATGCGCCCAGTATGGCTGCCATGATGACCAGGAGGTATCCGCTGACATTCAGACTGCCCAATGTAACGGTTCCGCTCAGGAGCAGCATGACCAGGGCTACCCCCAGGTTGGCACCGGCATCAATACCCAGGATACTGGGACCGGCCAGGGGGTTGCGGAAGAGGGTCTGCAGCATCAGGCCGCAAGTACTGAGTGACATACCGCAGAACAGGGCGGTAAGCATTTGGGGAATACGGCTCTCAAGGATGATATAGGACCACTGGGGATGTTCCGGAAGCTGCTCACCCAGCAGGATACGCACTACATCTGCCGCCGGGATACTAAGCGAACCCCAGAGCAGATTGGCCACTGCCAGTAAGAACATGGCTGCAATCAGGAATAAAATGATGGCTCCTCGTCTCATTCTAAGGGACAAAAGTACACTTTTTTCTGCTTAACACCAAGTTCAGGGTGTAAAATCTGAATCAGATTACCCAACAGCACATCGGGATGGAAGGGGGTCTCCTCATAGAAACAGCTGGTATAGGTGTCACAAAGGCATATCCTGGCCGGTATATTACGCAGGGCCGGAACATCCTGGACAATCTGCTCGCGGGTGAGCCGGCCATGATGCTTTACCAGCCATACCTGCGCGGTCAGGGCTCTGTCCAGCACCCGCTCGATACTGAGGGCGGTGCTGCCGGAGCCTTCGATGTCATGGAACAGGTAATCGGCTCCGGCATCCTGGTACATGATGCCCATGGTACTCTGTCCGCCTGGCACATACCAGTAACCGCTCTGGGGCATCTCGCAGATCAGGCGGGGTTTGTGCTGTGCTTTGGAGGCAGCCTGGCGGAGTTGCAGATAGGAGTTCTCAATCTGCATGAACATGCTGTCCGCCAGTTCAGCCTTACCCACCAGACGGCCATAGAACCTGATCCACTCTGCCCTGCCAAGGGGGGAATTCTCCATATACTCAGCGCACTCTATCAGGGGGATACCCATGCGTTCCAGCCTGCCGTATCCTCCGCTGTTCTCGAAGGGGCTGAGCATGATGGCATCGGGCTGCAGGGACATGATACGTTCCAGATTGGGTTCCATGCCATTACCTAATTCTACGATACGGCCTTCCTTCAGGGCTTTATGGATGTAGGGGATGTGAATGTATTCGGGCTCGCATATACCGCCGATACAGTCCTTGCATCCCAACTCCATCAGCAGGGAGCAGTGAACGGACGTAAAGACGGCAGCCTTCTTGAGGGGAACCACTACCTCACCCTTACGGCCCTGCCTCTCGCTGACCAGGGTATAGGAATTCAGTACACGGGTGGTATCCCAGGGATTACGTATGGTAACCTGGGTGTAGTGGGGATATTCTACGATGGTCAGGTTACGGGCATAGCGCAGAGGGATGGTATCCCCTGGGGCATCTGCCTGATCCGTCTTATTGCCGCTACAGGCAATAAGGGTGAAGAACAGGAGGACCCACCCCCATATCCGCCCCCGCAGGACGGGACAAATGACTGATTGCTGATTATCCTTTTTCATTTTATTCTTATTTCCAGAAAGATCTCAAAGTTGCGGCCTGGCATGGGACGGGACAGGACGGAGACGTACTCTGTGCCGAACAGGTTGTTTACCACGCCCTTCAGGGAAGCATGAAACCTGCGCCACCGGAAGGTTTTCTCCAACGTAATATCATTCATATAATATGGTTTCAACCGTCCGGTGATGTAAGAAACTTCGTTACTGGTGGTGGTAAAACGCTCGCTGTAACAGGTCCACTGGTATGACAGGCTCCAGGTACGCCATGACAGGCGGCCGTTCAGGTTAGCCGAATGAAGGGGCACATATACCAGTTGCTTACCGTACGAGGCATCGTTGTCATCCAGCCGGTCACTTCTGTTGATGCTGGGCGTATAGGCATAGTTGCCTGTCAGGGACAGGGCCCACCGGTTCCTGAGCTTCAGCCCGGCCGTGGCCATTACCTCGGTGCCGTAGTTATGAACCTTCTTCAGGTTAGAGGGCTGCCAATAGCCCCTGATGCTGGGTGTCCAGAGAATCCAGTCGGTAATATAGGAGTCAAAGGCGGAAAGGTTCATCCTGAACGAAAAGGCCTTATGCTCTACCATACACTCTATTCCGCCGTCATAAGTAACACCCTGTTCGGGCCGCAGATTGGGATTGCCGCCGGGTTTGAAATAGAGGTCATCCAGGGTGGGATAACGGTAGTTTCTGGCTACGGATGCCTTCAGGAGAAAGAGCCTCCTACCCTTTTCCGCTTTGGCAGATGAGGACAGGCCGGGTATCTGATACTCTGCAAAGAAGGCTGGTATGACGGGAATGAAATCATTCCGGTAACACTCTTCCCGCAGAACGGCAGATAGCGTAAGGTTCTGAACCGGGCGGTATTTGGCGGAGAGGTTCAGGTTAAACTCTGCCCTGCCCCGGCTGAAATGGTCACCGAAGTGGAAGGGACTTCTGTCCTCGCTCTTCACGTGGTTGTAATAAACGGAGACATTGGCGGTCAGCAGCCAGTTGGAACGGGGCATCCAGTCGGCATTGGCTTGCAGATACCCCTGATGACTGATACTGGAGGAATGGGTAATATCGGTGTTGACCGTTTCACGGGTGGTGGTGTAGTCATATGCGTTGTCCTGCCATACATAGCCGGCACGGGCGCCAAGGTTCCACTTGCCGTAGGATTTGTCCCAGCTGAGTACGCCACGGATGCCGTTCTGAGCGTGTTCGTTCCGGAAATCGGTATTTTCCTTATAGTCCACACTCAGGAAGGGCAGCCCGCGCAGACTATGGGTGAACCATAACATGGCTCCGAAACGTCCGGCCTTAGGGCTCCGGTAATAGACATCCTGCATGACATGAACGTCATCAAAGTATCCGCTCCGGTTACGCTCTACCGGATAGCCTATCTTATCATAATTGGTGTATTTGAAGTCATTCCTGGAGGTGGAATATACTGCCCTGGTACTGGTGCTCCAACGATTACCTCCGTGCGTGAAACGCAGAAACTGGTCATAAGTGCCATAGGAGCCTATGCCCTGAATATACTGTACCGCATAGCCCTGATTATAGAGGGGGAGCGTATGCATATCCACGGCGCCGCCCAGTCCGCCGCCAGTAACAGTCAGCGAGGAAGCGCCGTGCAGCAGCCTGACATGATCCACGAAGTAGGAAGGGATGGTACTGAAATCCACCGTTCCTATCATGGGGGAGTTGATTCTCATGCCGTTCCATAACACCTGGGTATGGCTGGGTGAGGTGCCGCGGAATTCGGCTGTGGATTCCGTGGCACGTCCGTAACTTTTGATGAAGAGTGTGGAATGCTGCGTCAGGATGTCAGACATGCTATGGGCTACATTCTGATGCAGGACGGTGGTATCCAGCAGGGTCTGTTGTATGCCGGCATCCTTCATGCGGCGCGTGGCATCCACCTGCACCTCACGTAAAGCCCGTTCCTGGGCATACATACCCCCTCTGCCTCCCCCAAGCAGGGGGATAATCATTATAACACATCTAATCAGGAATACCTTTCTCATGTCTCTTTAATCTCCCTCCCTACACGGGAGGGCCGGGGTGGGTCTGTGGGCCTCATTTCATATGATAATCCCAGATGCCGTATATCTCGGTGCTGATTTCACCCAGGTTGGGGGTATAGCCTGTCTGTGCCGTCTGTACCTTTACAAAGTTGATATAGTCCAGGTTGGCGGGCTGTCCGTCAGCGGTTACGGCATTGCTGATCTTATAATATCCCATTGGCATGCTGTTGTTGAACTTGGAGTTGACAAAATAGTCGGACCCCATATTGTCAGCATAACCCCATGGGTAAGGAGGTTCGTTACTGTAGCCGTTCTGATAGGTATGCATATCCTTCAGGCGAGAGCCGTAATAGGTGCGACATTCACGCCCCTGAAGATCCCGTTCCACGGGTACCCAATCCTGCCAGTAGGAGGGGTGCTGGTTCCAGGTCTTCATATAGGGAACGATGCCGCTGCCTCCCTGATTGTCCGTCCATTCTATGTCCTGCTCGGGGGCTGTGGGCTTATAGTAGGTTATGGCGTAGTTGAGGGTCTCGTTCTCCGTTCCGTATTCACTTCCCTTCAATTCGTACCAGGTGTCATTGGGCAGGCCGTCACCGTTCTGGTCCTTCATTACCCAGATGATGCCGGGTTCTGACTGATAGTTGAAGGGATTGCCCTTGATGACCAGGTCATAGTCTCCCTGGCTGTTGGTTACATTATGGTCAAATCCGGCCACCAGGTAACCGCCCTGGGCACCGAGGCTTACCATGTATTTTCTGCGGAAGTGTTTCAGGGCCCTGTCACAGGCTTCCTGCATGGTGGCTCCGTCCCAGATGAAATCGCCTACAATGGTATAGCCGTTAACCATAATACCGGGGGCGGGCATATATTCGAAGACCCGGCTCACCAGAGCAGGATCATCTGCCGGCTCGTCCGTGGTATCATCCCCGAAATCAGTATCCGTCCTCTTGCAGAAGGCAAAGTGGTTAGGCGTGATGCCTACACGGAACTGATGGATGAGCTGCCCCTGATCACTGTACCTATACACCATGCCGCTCTGACTGTAATCAATGGCATCGGCCACGTACACTTCGTCATTCAAAGGGTTTACGCCTATGCCGTACAGGAGGTTGCGCTTGCCGTTGCTGAAGGGGGCCCTGATGAAGGGTTCCGCGGGGAAGGTTGTGTCGGTGACGCTCATGCGGTAAACGTCGTTATTCAGGATGTAGAGCAGTTCCTTGTTGCCGTTCAGCACCAATTGTACATTGGACTGGTCCGTACAAAGGGGGATGTCCAGATCAATGCGCTGGCTCAGGGCATCTATACGGTAAAGATGGGGAATATTGTCACCGAAGCCCTCGCCCTCCATCTTATAACCGCCATCGGTAATCACCCATAACTGGCCCAGGTCATCCACGGCCATGCTCTTGGGCTGCCAGCTGCCTAATTCGATGGTATTCACCAGCTGGTCCTTTTCAGAGTCAATAACCAGAATCTTATTGCTGTATGACCAGCAGTTCACAAACACGTACTTGTCATACTGCACCATCTCCTCGGTGGAGGAATAGCCGTTCATACCTATTCCCTCCACACTGATACTGCCCTTGTACTCCATGGTCTGGGGGTTGAAGATATTGATGTAGGGGGAGAAGAGGTCGGTAACGTATGCCTTGTCCTTATATACCTTATATATATAGCGGGGGGTGATGATGTGATTGGCGGCAGAGGCGGTCAGAC
>JAEEGF012389112.1_pt1 | contig 52213 bp, 49 predicted proteins | sample 9134171 | NCBI WGS metagenome assembly JAEEGF01 (sample SAMN16246542, study PRJNA631951) | gut metagenome | biome: gut microbiome; feature: rumen; material: AP-attached | host: Bos | place: Iran: Karaj | collected 2018-10 | reverse complement strand
AACAGTTTCAGGGATTACGCTTAAGTACTTTCTTGTGCCCCTCCGGGCTGAACGCAGTTTTAGGCGGTACGCTTAAGAAATTTCTTACCGCCCACAGGGCCGGACACAGTTTCAGGCGGTACGCTTAAGAGATTTCTTACCGCCCATAGGGCCGAACGCAGTTTCAGGCGGTACGCTTAAGAAATTTCTTACCGCCCACTGGGCCGAACACGGTTCTGGGCGGTACGCCCCACAAAAAACATACCGCCCACGGCGCCGAAGGCGCCTGTGGGCGGTATGTTCTTGATAACTTGTCGCGGCAGCCGATTAAGCCATCAGCTTTGCTGCGTTTAATTTGATTCCGGGGCCCATTGTGGTTGAAAGGGTAATGCTCTTTAAGTATGTACCCTTTACTGCTGCGGGCTTAGCCTTGATGATCGCATCAATTATTGTCTGGAAGTTATCACCGAGCTGCTCTTCGGTAAATGAAACTTTACCTACAGGAACATGTACGATGTTTGTCTTGTCCAATCTGTATTCGATCTTACCGGCTTTGATGTCGTTAACAGCCTTTGTGATATCCATTGTGACTGTTCCTGCCTTGGGGTTGGGCATGAGACCCTTAGGTCCGAGTACCTTACCGAGACGACCTACAACGCCCATCATGTTGGGTGTTGCAACAACAACATCAAAATCAAGCCATCCGTCGTTCTGGATCTTCGGAATGAGCTCTTCTGCACCTACGTAATCTGCGCCTGCTGCCAAAGCCTCATCAGCCTTGTCACCCTTTGCAAATACAAGGATACGAACTTTCTTTCCTGTTCCGTGAGGCAGTACTACAGCGCCACGGATCTGCTGGTCTGCATGACGACCGTCGCAGCCTGTGCGGATGTGAATTTCTACTGTCTCGTCAAACTTTGCGGTAGCTGTTTTCTTGATAAGGCTGATAGCTTCTTCTTTGTCGTAGAGCACGCTGCGGTCTACCTGCTTTGCAGCCTCCTGATATTTCTTTCCTCTTTTCATTTTAACCTCCTAGTGGTAGTTTCGGGAAAATCCCTCCCACGTGATCGAATAGTGATTAGTCAGTAACAACAATACCCATGCTCCTGGCAGTTCCGGCGATCATGCTGGTTGCTGCCTCGATTGAACCTGCATTCAGGTCAGGCATCTTTATCTCTGCAATTTTCTGACACTCGGCTCTTGAAATGGTTGCGACCTTTGTCTTGTTAGGGGTTGCAGATGCTGTCTCAATCTTGCATGCCTTCTTTAAAAGTAAAGCGGCAGGCGGGGTCTTTGTGATGAAGCTGAAGCTTCTGTCTGCGTAAACAGTGATAACTACGGGAATGATCATTCCGGCCTGATCAGCTGTTCTTGCGTTGAATTCCTTTGTAAACTGTACGATGTTTACACCATGCTGTCCGAGAGCAGGACCAACCGGGGGAGCCGGTGTTGCCTTTGCTGCAGGGATCTGTAACTTAATGTAACCGGTAACTTTCTTTGCCATTTTGGCACCTCCTAAATAAAGTGGTAATGTCGGGAATATCCCTCCCACGAATGCTTATAAGAAGCATTCCTTTTGCATTTGGTCTTAAAGTCAGTCAAGAACCTTAAGACACTCAAAGCCTAATGTGATGGTTGTTTCTCTTCCGAATACGTTAAGAGATATCTGTACCTCGCGCTTTCCGGCGTTGACGGTCTTTACATCTCCTACGCTGCCCTTCCATGCTCCGCTTGTGACTTCGACTTTGTCGCCGACCTCAAACAATGCATTTTCGGGGGCCATAAGGCCAATACGGATAACTTCTTCTTCTGTCAGCGGTTCCGGCTTGGAGCCCGGTCCAACGAATCCGGTAACTCCTCTGGTGTTTCTGACGATGTACCATGTTTCCTCGTCCATGACCATGTGCACGAGCACATATCCGGGAAACAGTTTTTTCTTGACGGTGCGGGAGCCTCTTTCGGTCATCTCCTCTTCGTCATACTCGGGTACGGATACTTCAAGTATCTTTTCCTGAAGGCCGCGGTTTTCTATCGTCATTTCGATATCTGCCTTTACCTTCTTTTCATAACCTGAGTAGGTATGCGCCGCATACCATTTTGCCAAAGTAGTGTCTGCCATATGCTCTACCTCACCTTACACACCCAAACCGTTAAGGAAGCTGACGCCCATCTTGATAACTGCATCGAGAAGAGCGATGATAGCGCCCAGTGCCGCTGTCCACAGAACGACCGCGGTCGTTTCTTTTTTAACCGTGTCTTTAGTCGGCCAGACGATCTTCTTGAACTCAGCTTTTACGCTTTTGAAGAAGCTTTTCTTAACCTTCTTTTCTTCTTTCTGTTCCATGCTGCCTCCTAAAACTACTTGGTTTCCTTGTGGTTAGTGTGCTTCTTGCAGAAACGGCAGTACTTCTTCGTTTCCATACGCTCGGGATGAGCCTTCTTGTCTTTCATCATGTCGTAATTGCGCTGCTTGCAATCCGTGCACTCCAGAGTGATCTTTACTCTCACTTTATCCACCTCCTGATAATTATTTCGCATGAGGTTTAAGTGTTTGATCCGCATAAAGGGATGATTTTTTTACACAGATCAAACACTTAAACCAGCATATCGGGCCGCCCCTAACTGCAACCTGCTTTCGGCAACCATTCCAAAAATAAGCGCACAAAAAAAAGGCCCGATTCCTTCCATACGGAATGTCATAGTAGCATATTTTTTTTTGCGCGTCAAGAATTTTTTTGCAGTGCATTAACGACGTTGCCTTAGGCGAGGTACCCTTCGGCCTCAGGATAGCCTCGCCTAAGGCAGCTGAATGTGAAGCGCCTTTTTATTCCCGGCCGGGCACGATGCAGGCGGTGAGGCCGTACACAGCCCGCACGCCGGCGCTTTTGAGGGCGAGGGCGCAGCAGTCGAGGGTCGAGCCGGTGGTGTAGATGTCATCGATCACCATGAGCTTTCTGTAATTGCCGGCATATTCGTCGGCGGCGAAGGCGAGCTTAAGGTTTGCGTAGCGCTCGGCGGGGGAGAGTTCTTTAAGTGGTACGGTCTTTTTGACGCGGAAAAGGATGTCCTTTTCGACGGGGAGGCCGATATTGCTTCCAAGGCGGGCAGCTATGACTTCTGCCTGGTTGTATCCGCGGGATCTCTTTTTGGATGGGTGGATCGGGACGGGCACTAAGGCTTCGCAGCCGGAGGATGCGATGTAGCGGGAATAGCGCGCGGCCATTTCGCAGGCTAAAAGGTCTGCGTATTCTTTCTTATTATTATATTTGAGATCCCATATGAGTCTTTCGGAATGTGGGGATGTGTAATCGAGCATGCCGCGGTTGGTTTCAAAATAATGCCGCGTGCTCCTGCACCTTTTGCAGTATTCTGTCCTCTCATCCTCTATTGGAGCGCCGCATTTTATGCAGTGGGAGTCTCCGACAAAGGAGAGCTTATTGTAGCAGTGGGGACAGATTAGCTTTTTCTCGTTTTTAGGGACGGGTATATGATCGCATTCCAAAACGAAATTCTCCCTTACTATTTCGCCGCAGACAGGGCATCGCCTTGGGAACAAAATATCCTTTATCATATGTATCCTCCGACGGATTCGGTTATGCGGTCTTTAAGCCCGGAATACCTTCTGTCCTCTAAGGTATTTCTTATCATGTCCTGGAATGAGGCCAGGCTTCCGACCACGGTGACGCAGCTTTTTGCTCTTGTCACGGCGGTATAAAGAAGGTTGCGGTTCATAAGTGGGCGCGGACCTGTAAGTATGGGGAGCACCACCGCGGGGTATTCGCTTCCCTGTGCTTTATGTATGGTGACCGCATAAGCGAGCTCTAATTCTTCGAATTCTTTATAGGAATATATGGCCGTGCGGCCTTCGTCAAATTCTATCTCGGCCTCTTCGGCATAGTGGTTTAAGCTCTTTACTATTCCAAGGTCGCCGTTAAAGACTCCGATGCCTTTTTTGGCGGGGACTCCGAACATATTAAGGATCTCCCATTCCTTGTCATAATCGTTTTTTATCTGCATGACCTTGTCGCCTTCGCGGAAGACCCCGAATGCGGTTTCTTTTTCGGCCTTGCCGGGCGCGGGGGGATTGAGTGCCTGCTGAAGGGCGATGTTTAATTTTTCAACGCCGAGCACTCCCTTTCGCATCGGCGTAAGAACCTGAATATCCCTTATATCCGCATTCACATATGCGGGAAGCTTGTCCTTTACAAGGGTTATGGTAGCCGCAATGACACGGTCGGCATCATCCCTGTGTACAAACAGAAAGTCCTTGCTGCCGGTTCTTGGCTCAACTATCTCGCCCTTGTTTATTTTATGGGCATTTACGATAATGTCGCTCTGGGCTGCCTGGCGGAAGATGGTCTTTAAGTAGACCACCGGGAATACCCTTGCGGCTATTATGTCCTTTAAAACATTTCCGGGGCCTACGCTCGGAAGCTGGTCTTTATCGCCGACAAGGATGAGTCTTGTTCCCGGAACTATGGCCTTTAAAAGAGCATTCATAAGGTAGATGTCGACCATACTGGTCTCATCAACTATAATGGCATCGGCCTCGAGGGGATTTTCATCATCCCTCATAAAACGGACTCCGCCTCCTTCGGGATTGCCCGAGACCTCCAAAAGGCGGTGCAGGGTCTGTGCTTCATGCCCGCTGGCCTCTTTCATCCTTCTTGCCGCGCGCCCCGTGGGTGCCGCAAGCGAAACGGATATGTCAAGTCTTTCAAAGCAGTATAAAAGCGCGTTTATCGTGGTGGTCTTTCCTGTTCCGGGGCCGCCCGTTATAAGCGTAAGGCCGTGGGTGACCGCGGTCACGACCGCATTCTTTTGTTCATCGTCAAGGCTCATGCCGCAGCTTCTCTCAAAATCAGCAAGAAGTCTTTCTGCCTCGCCCGCGCCCGACGAATCTTCAAGCGAAAGGCTTAAGAGCCTGTCCGCAACATTTAATTCCATGTAATATAACATGGTCTCATAAACTTGCGTAACTTCCGTTCCGCCCGGCTGTCTGACGTTCTTGCTGATAAGCTGCCTGCTTATCTGAAGGTCCATCAGATTTTTTTCTATCTCTTCATCACTTACTTCAAGCATTTCGGCCGCAGCATTTTTAAGCACCTCTTTTGGAAGGTATGTGTGCCCGCTGCCACCGGCCTGTTTGAGAACATATATGATTCCGGCCTTTATACGAAACTCGGAGTTTTTCGATATGCCTGCCCTTTCGGCTATGGCATCGGCTGTTTTAAAGCCTATTCCTTCAATATCGGTTGCAAGCTTATACGGGTTATTGCGCATAAGATCGTATATTTCAAGTTCGTAGGTATTGTAGATCTTTACGGCCATGTTAAGGGAGATGCCGTATTGCTGCAAAAACATCATGGCATCGCGGAGGTTTTTCTTTTCGGATGCCGCCTGTGCTATCTCGGCCGCCTTTTTGTCGCTTATGCCCTTTACTTTTGCAAGTGTGGCAGGCTCTTCTTCTATGACGCGAAGCGAATCTTCACCGAATTTTTCGACTATCCTTTCGGCCATCTTCATGCCGATCCCTTTTATGGCTCCCGATGAGAGATACTTTTTTATGGCTTCAATGTCCGCCGGAACGGCACGCGAAAAAGAGGATGCCTTTATCTGCATCCCGTATGACGAATGCTTTACCCATTCGCCCGTGATCTTTATGAAATCGCCTTTTTCTATGCCGGGAAAGGTCCCCACGGCGACCTGTTCCTCGCCGGCTTCTTCGGCTGCCTGTCCGGTAAGCTCAAGGGCAATGACAGAATAGCCGTTTTCGGAATTCTGATACACTATCCGGCTGACATATCCTTCAAATTCCATATGTTCTCCCAAAAGCAAACGGGGCTGTAAAAAAACAGCCCCTGTTATTATTGTAAACGTCTCTATGATCATTTGCACGCAGGACAGAGTTCGCTACCCTCACTTCGCGGATAAAAAGAAAGAAATCCTTCGGATTTCTTTTGAACCGCCTCAAAGCCGGCGGGGGCTCCCCTGCACTGAAAGTGCAGGGGCAGACAAAAAGATTCGGACGGATGCTCCGGCGACGATAAATGCGTTGTCGCCTGCGCACCGCCGCTTTTCACCGTGAAGATCGGTCGCTCACGACAGTCCAGCTTTGCAAATAGATCATAGAGACGCTGTCTTGCATTTACTATATGGGGCTGTTTTTTTACAGCCCCTTTTTGAAAAGGAACAGTTATGAACAAAAAGACACGTGCGAATCTGCTTTTGCTGCTCACCGCATTTATATGGGGAAGTACGTTCGTAGCCCAGAATTCCGCTGCGGACAAGGTGGAACCATTCACATATAACGCATCAAGGAGCATACTTGCATTTGTCATGCTTCTGCCGGTCATTTTCTTTATGGAAAAAGCAGGGCAAAGCGGCGGTACAAAAAGAAAGAAAAGCCTCTCTTTGCCTGAAAACAAAATGACCGTGATCGGGGGAGTGTGCTGCGGGCTGGCTTTGTTTACCGCAAGTTATCTGCAGCAGACAGGTATCGGCATGACAACGGCCGGAAAGGCAGGATTCATAACTGCCCTTTATATAGTAATAGTCCCAATATTAGGGATCCTGACAGGAAAAAAGGTCGGAAAAGTTATTTGGCTGTGTGTGCTTCTGGCCGTAACAGGCTTTTATCTTTTGTGCGTAAAGGAAGGTTTTTCCATAGCTTCGGGGGATCTGTACGTTCTTGCATGTGCCTTTGTCTTTTCACTGCATATAATGATCATAGATCACTTTTCTCCCCGCGCGGGAAATGTCGTCATGATGTCGGCAATACAGTTTCTTGTGGTCTCGTTATTGTCGGCAGTTTTCATGATGATCATGGAATCACCCTCGCTTGAAGTGATAAAGGGCTCCTTCTTTCAGATAGCATATGCGGGCATTCTCTCAAGTGCAGTCGGATATACGCTGCAGATAGTGGCGCAGCGTGATGCGGACCCTGCCGTTGCATCCCTTATCATGAGCCTTGAATCCGTATTTGCGGCGCTTTCGGGCTGGATATTTCTTCATGAGAAGCTTTCCTTCAGGGAGTTTTCGGGATGCGCACTTGTTTTCGGAGCCGTAATACTGTGCGTGTTGTTCTGCGGCTCGGACAGGAAAAAAGTAAAGGGCAGTGAATAAAGCGGCGGTTTCCTTTTTTGTTTTTTTTTACTTTTGTTTTCGGGGCATATATCATATAATCAAGCCATAAAACAACAGGAGGGAAGCGTATGTGGTGGGCACTTTTATTTGGCGGGCTTTATATCGGAGGAATCATCGCCGCGGTCGTCTGCGCAAAAAAAATGACGAAGTTCGGTTTCGTTAAAAAGCTTTTTAAGGAAAAGAAAAAGACAGCCTATACAGCATGTCTTATCTTCTTTGCGGCAGTACTCGGAATACTCGTTCTTACCATAAAGACGATCAATGCCGTCATTGCATTGCTTCATCTCATAGTATTCTGGCTTCTGGCGGATCTTGTGAACATGCTCATAAGGAAAAAAAGAAAGAAGGAGCCGAAAAGGTATTATGCCGGAGGCATAGCCATAGCCTTTACGATCATTTTCCTTTGCATAGGCGCTTATCTTGATTTTAACGTCTGGGAGACAGATTACGATATCGCGACCGACAAAGAGGTCGGTACCTTGAGGGTTGCAATGATCGCCGATTCCCATGTCGGCACCACCTTCGGTGGCGAAGGCTTTGCAAAGCATCTTGAAAAGATACAGGCTGCAAAGCCCGATATTTTAATAGTTGCCGGCGATTTTGTGGATGATGACACTTCAAAGGAAGACATGATAAGGAGCTGCAAGGCCCTAGGAGAGCTTAAGACAAAGTACGGAGTGTATTTTTCTTTCGGAAATCACGACAAAGGCTATTACAATTCCAGAAGCTATACCGGAAATGACATAATAAAAGAACTTGAGAAAAACGGCGTCACGGTTCTTCAGGATGAAGCGGTGCTTGTAGATGATCGTTTCTATATCATAGGAAGACAGGACCGCTCCGAGCAGCAAAGAGGTGGCGGAAGAGCGTCAATGGAAGAGCTTGTAAAGGATCTGGACACTTCCAAATATATGATAGTCATCGACCATCAGCCCCACGATTATGACGCTCAGGCCGCATCGGGCGTAGACCTTGTTCTTTCCGGACATACCCACGGCGGACAGGTATTCCCGGCAAACGTATTTGAAACGCTCTTTAAAGCCGATGACCGTGTGTACGGACACGAAAAGCGTGACAATACCGATTTTATAGTAACATCGGGCATTTCCGACTGGGCGATCATCTTTAAGACCTGCACTTTTTCCGAATTTGTTATAGCAGATATAAACGGAAAATGATGCGGCGGGTGGTAAATCCTTATAAAAAACGACAAAAAACGAAAAAAGCGCTTGTAATGACTTGACTTTTCGTCAAAAAAGCCGTATATTTCGTTGTATAAAAATTTTAAAGCCGAGGGGGGCTGTCTGATGGCAGGCAGTCCCTTTTACTTTAAAACTTTTATACAACATTTTTTTCATTTAAGGAGGAGAAAAAGATGATGAAAAAAAGACTTGCTGCAGCAGGACTTGCAGCTGCAATGTGTCTTGGCGCTTTCACAGGCTGCTCTAAGAGCTCAAGTGAAGAGACCAAGGCAACAAACGAATCGGGAAGCAAGGAAGCTTCCACCGGAACAGACGCACTTACAGGAACCCTTAAGATCGGTCTTATAGGACCCCTTACAGGCGGTGCTGCAATCTACGGTAACGCTGTAAAGAATGGTGCTACGATCGCTGTAAATGAGATCAATGCCAAGGGCGGCGTTACCTTTGAACTTCTTTCAGAGGATGACGAGCACGACGGCGAAAAGTCAGTAAACGCATACGGCGTGCTCCTTGACAAGAAGGTTCAGGTAATTGCCGGAACAGTTACAACAGGACCTTGTACCGCAGTTGCACCCAAGGCTTACGAAGACAGAGTGTTCATGCTCACACCTTCAGCATCATCAACAAAGGTAACTGCAGACAACGACAACGTATTCCAGCTTTGCTTCTCAGATCCCAACCAGGGTCTTGCTTCTGCTCAGTACATCGTAGACAACAAGCTTGCAACAAAGGTTGCTATCATATACAACAACTCTGATGCATACTCAACAGGTATCTATCAGACCTTCAAGGCAAAGGCAGAAGAGCTTAAGCTCGATATCGTTTCTACAACGACCTTTACAGATGAGACAGCAAACGATTTCTCAGTACAGATCGCAGATGCTCAGAAGGCAGGCGCAGATCTTGTATTCCTTCCCATCTACTACACACCTGCTTCACTTATCTTAAAGCAGGCTAAGGATGCAGGCTATGCCCCCACGTTCTTCGGTGTAGACGGTATGGACGGTATCCTTGGTATCGAAGGCTTTGACAAGTCTCTTGCAGAAGGCGTTATCTTACTTACACCTTTCTCTGCAGATGCAACAGATGACAGGACCAAGAACTTCGTTGCAACCTTCAATAAGGATTACGGCGAGACACCTTCACAGTTTGCCGCAGATGGATATGATGTTATCTACACATTCTATGACGCGCTTACATATTATGCAAAGAAAAACGGCGGCCTTGATGTTACAGGCAAGTCCGAAAAGGATCTTTGCGAGATACTCATAAGTGTCCTTACAGACACAGGCTTCTCAACAAATGGTATTACCGGTGAGAATATGCAGTGGTCTAAGGAAGGCGAAGTTGATAAGGCACCTAAGGCAGTAGTTATCAAGGACGGCGTTTACGTTGGTCTTTAATTAAAGGTTGATTACCCTAAAGCCCCTTTAAAAGGGGCCTTAGGGAATTTGAATTTTTGATCGTTTTTCATATCACGCCCGCGCGCGGTATGAAAAATGCTTAAAAAGAAAGAAGAGGGAGCGTTATGGCGTTTATTCAGAATATTATAAACGGACTTGGACTCGGAAGCGTATATGCGATAATCGCGCTTGGATATACCATGGTATACGGTATCGCGAAAATGCTCAACTTTGCCCACGGAGATGTCATAATGATAGGAGGATATGTATCCTTCTGCACATACACATATCTTGGCTGGAACATACCGGCCGCCATCATTGCTTCCGTCATCATATGCACGGTGCTTGGAGTGACCATCGAATTTCTGGCATACCGTCCTCTGCGTCAGGCAACGAGCCTTGCCGTTTTGATCACGGCTATAGGTGTGTCATATTTCCTTCAGAACACGGCACTTCTGATTTGGACGAGCAATACAAAGTCCTTCCCCGATATGGTGAATTTCTTCCCCAATGTAAATATCGGAAGCATAACGATATCGGGAACGACCATTGTCACCATTATAGTCTGCATCCTCATCATGCTCGCTCTTACATTCTTCACATCTAAGACAAAGATGGGAAAGGCCATGAGAGCGGTCTCGGAGGATAAAGCCGCTGCCCGTCTTATGGGAATAAATGTAAATGCGACCATTTCAATGACCTTTGCGATCGGTTCGGGGCTTGCCGCAATAGCTGCGGTATTGTTCCTTTCCGCATACCCGACCCTTGTTCCCACAACAGGCTCGATGCCCGGAATAAAGGCCTTCACGGCTGCGGTCTTCGGCGGTATAGGTTCCATACCCGGCGCGCTTCTCGGCGGAATTCTGCTTGGCGTCATCGAGATACTTGCAAAAGCATATATCTCAACACAGCTTTCGGATGCAATAGTATTTGCGGTTCTTATAATCGTACTCATATTCAAACCTTCAGGTCTTCTTGGTAAGACGGTCAGAGAAAAAGTGTGAGGTAAGTTATGAAGAAAAAGATAAAAAAGAGTACGGTCAGCAGTTTCGTAAACTACGGGATCGTCATTGTACTTTATACAATATTTCAAATACTGAGCTCTACCGGTTCACTTACAAGGCAGGTGTCAGGCCTTTTGATACCTGTGTGCGCCTACATCGTTATGGCTCTTTCCCTTAACCTCGTTGTAGGTATTTCGGGCGAATTAAGCCTTGGACATGCAGGCTTTATGAGTATCGGCGCTTTCAGCGGCGTCATAGTATCCGCCATGCTTCAAAACAGCGTGACAGCTGGCCCCTTAAGACTTTTCATAGCCATAGTAGTCGGCGCCGTTTTTGCCGCTTTAGCCGGCTTCCTTATCGGAATCCCCGTCTTAAGGCTTAAAGGTGACTACCTTGCCATCGTTACCCTTGCCTTCGGCGAGATCATAAAGAATGTCATCAACTGCATATACGTCGGAGTCGACGCATCAGGCCTTCACATCGGTTTTGAGAGCATAGATGCCCTTAAAATGGATGAGACGGGAAAAACGATAATCGACGGCCCAATCGGAGCCGCAGGTATAAAGACCATATCAACGTTTCTTGCGGGGGCAATACTCATACTGGTGGCGCTCTTCATTATCCAGAACCTTGTAAGAAGCAGGACGGGGCGCGCTATAATGGCCATAAGGGATAACCGTATCGCAGCAGAAGCCTGTGGATTGAGCGTCGTAAAATACAAGCTCACGGCTTTTGTCATCTCGGCATCCATAGCCGGTGCGGCAGGAGCTTTGTATGCGCTGAACTATTCAACGGTCGTTGCAAAAAAATTCGACTTCAACACGTCCATCCTTATACTTGTTTTCGTTGTACTGGGCGGAATAGGCAGCCTTCGCGGTTCGATGATAGCCGCAGCCGTACTTGTAGTCCTTCCGGAAATGCTGCGTGCTTTCAGCGACTATCGAATGCTTGTTTATGCCATCGTTCTGGTGCTTGTAATGATACTTACAAACAATCAGAACGCAAAAACGATTTTCAGGAACATAAAGCTGAAGTTTTCAAGAAAGGGGGATATCTGATATGGGAAAGCACCCGGAAGTAAAGCTTGTGCCTGTGCCAAGCCCGAACAAGATACCCGAAAGGGATATCGGAAAAGCCCCTATACTTGAAGTCTCGCACCTTGGAATTGACTTTGGCGGTCTCACGGCGGTCGATGATTTCAATCTTGCCATAGGAAGAACAGAGATAGCCGGACTTATAGGCCCTAACGGTGCAGGAAAGACTACGGTCTTTAACATGCTCACCAAGGTCTACCAGCCCACGCGCGGCACCATAATGCTTGACGGAATAGATATGGCAAACATGAACACCGTGCAGGCAAACCGCGCCGGCATAGCCAGAACTTTCCAGAATATCAGGCTTTTTGACAACCTTACGGTGGAGGAAAATGTAAAGATTGGCCTTCATAACCACGAAGAATACAGCGTTGCAACAGGCATATTCAGACTTCCCAAATACTGGAAGACCGAAAAGGCCGCTCACGAAAAGTCGTTGGAGCTGCTTTCTATCTTCGGAATGGAAAAGTATGCCAATGTTCCCGCCGGCGGGCTTCCCTACGGTGCGCAAAGAAGGCTCGAGATAGTAAGGGCGCTCGCGACAGGTCCTAAGCTTCTTTTGCTTGATGAGCCCGCAGCCGGGATGAACCCTTCGGAAACGGCAGAGCTCATGAACAACATCAGAAAGATCAGGGATACATTTCAAATAGCGATCATGCTCATAGAGCATGACATGAACCTTGTCATGGGTATCTGCGAAGGCATTGCAGTCCTTAACTTCGGAAAGATAATCGCCAAGGGCACGCCTTCGGAAATACAAAACAATCCTGCTGTTATAGAGGCCTACCTTGGCAGGCAGAAGGAGGTCTGATATGGGAGAGATTTTAAAGGTCACAGACCTTCAGGTATATTACGGAAACATAAATGCGTTAAAGGGCGTTTCGTTTAACGTAAACGAAGGCGAGATAGTAACGCTTATCGGCGCGAACGGCGCAGGAAAGACAACGACGATGAACACCATAGCCGGCCTTTTAAAGCCGAGGACGGGTGATGTTGTATTTGACGGTGCATCCATATTAAATGTGCCTGCGCACAAAATGGTGCAAAGAGGAATGGCTCTCTGCCCGGAGGGAAGAAGGATATTTTTGCAGCTTTCCGTAAAGGAAAACCTTGAAATGGGCGCATACACAAGGCCCGGTTCTGAGGTTGCCGAATCGATAGAAATGGTATATGAAAGATTCCCAAGGCTTAAGGAACGCTATAAGCAGGTAGCCGGCACGCTTTCGGGCGGCGAACAGCAGATGCTCGCAATGGGGCGCGCGCTTATGAGTAAGCCGAGGCTTTTAATGCTCGACGAGCCTTCCATGGGACTTGCCCCCATACTCGTGGAAGAGATATTTGACATAATAAAGGAACTTAACAAGGCGGGAACCACGATCCTCCTTGTTGAACAGAATGCGCGAATGGCTCTGTCCATAGCGGACAGAGGCTACTGCCTTAGCACAGGAAGGATATCGCTTTCGGGAAGCGGAGCAGAGCTCCTTGCAAACGATGATGTCAGGAAAGCATATCTTGGAGGCTGAAATATGAATGGAGAACAGCGCTTTATAAGAACAGGCCTTCTCCTTGGAAAAACCGCCATGGAAAGGCTTGCCGCCTGTCACGTGGCGGTTTTTGGTTTGGGAGGAGTAGGCGGATATGTCTGCGAGGCCCTGGCAAGAAGCGGCATAGGAGCGATGGATATTATCGATGCCGACAGAGTTGATATAAGCAATATAAACAGGCAGATAATAGCCACAGAAGATACTGTCGGCATGTTAAAGACTGAGGCTATGATGGCCAGACTGAAGTCAATTAACCCCGATGTGATAATAAAAAGGTATGACATCTTCTTCCTACCGGAGAATGCGGGTGAAATACCCTTTGCCGACTATGACTATGTAATAGATGCGGTGGATACCGTAAGCGCAAAGCTTGCGATCATAGAAAAATGCAAAGAAGCGGGAGTGCCCGTTATCAGTTCCATGGGTACCGGAAACAAACTTGATCCCGGAAGGCTGAAGATAACCGATATAAGCAAAACAAGCATAGACCCTCTTGCCAGAGTAATGAGAAGGGAACTTAAGAAAAGAGGCATCACCGGGTTAAAGGTGGTTTATTCGGATGAAAAGCCGCTGCCGCATCACCCTTCTGTATATATGGAGCCTGAAGAAAGGGAAGGAGCGCGTCCTCGCATAGTTCCGGGAAGCTGCGCCTTTGTTCCGCCCGTGGCCGGCCTTATGATCGCGGCGGAAGTGATAAGGGATATAGTAAAAGACTGTTAGAAAAATGAAAGAATACCTCTCACTAAACGAATATTTAAAAAACACATTCGGTTGCAAGGTCTATAAAATAGCGCTTGACGCAGGCTTTACCTGCCCAAATCGTGACGGCAGCGTCGGAAGAGGCGGCTGCATATTCTGCTCCGGTGCGGGCTCCGGCGATTTCACCTTTCGCGGGAAAAGCATCGAAGAACAGATAGAAGACGGAAAAAGGCTGCTTTCAAAAAAAGCGGACCCGTCATCTGCAAAATACATAGCATATTTTCAGGCATTTACAAATACCTACGCGCCCGCAGAAAAGCTTGAAAGCATATTTATGCCGGTGATAATACGTGATGATATTGCGGCTCTTTCCATAGCAACAAGGCCCGACTGCCTGCCTGCAGATGTGCTGCATCTTTTGGAAAAACTAAACAGGATAAAACCCGTCTGGGTTGAACTTGGCCTTCAGACATCAAATGAAGAGACCGCAAAGTATATAAACAGATGCTATGAAAACAAGGTTTATGACAAGGCAGTGGCAGATCTTATTTCCATAGGCCTTACGCAGATAATAACCCATGTCATAATAGGCCTTCCCGGTGAGTCGAAAGAGGACATGCTCGGCACTGTAAGATATGTTGCATCTTCCGGTTCAAACGGCATCAAGCTCCAGCTACTTCACGTTCTTAAAGGCACAAGGCTTGCGGAAGACTACGCAAAGGGGCTGTTTAAGACACTTGAAATGGATGAATATTTAGACATAATAAAGGAATGTCTAAAGATCATTCCGCCGGATATGGTGGTCCACCGCCTTACCGGCGACGGAGCAAAGAAAGACCTCATCGCGCCCCTATGGAGCGCGGATAAGAAGAGGGTGCTGAATGCGATGAAAAGGGACGGGTAAAAAATCCCGTCCCTAAGGCAGCTTTTCATTCTTCTTTTATCTCTTCCGGCGCGGCAGATTCCTCTGCGGGAAGATCTGTCTCTGCATCCTGTGAAGCCTCTTCCGATGCAGTAGTTTCATCATCTTCGCCGCTTTCATCACCGGCAGTATCTTTTTCCGTTTCGGTCTGAGTCTCGGTCGAATCTATCTTCGGTTCTTTCTTTGGCTTGTAGCCTTCAAGCAGAGCCCTGTTTAAAAAGGTGTATCTGTAATCCAGTATCTTCTTTACATAGCTCTGCATCTGAGCCATGGTACGAAGCTTGTATTCAAGCTCGCATTCCCACAAAAGGTTTTCCCCTTCGTATTCTTTCATCCACCTGTCGTAGTTTTCTTCATATGATGCGTTACCGATAGTCAAAAGCTCGGCAAGTACGGTTTCGGTCGTCTGCTGCAGGGATGCTCTTACCTGAAGCCAGCGGTTCTTCATCTTTTCAATAAATTCCGGATTATCGTACAAATATGTTGACCATGTGACGCCGTTAAGCCCGTTGCAGCTCGTTGCCCAGTTCTGGTATTCGAGCGTGTTGTAAAATACGGATCCCATGGCAAGGTCGAAATCCCACGCGGGACCGAATTTCAGCTTGCCGCCCGGCTCTTTGTACATGTAGGTATTGCGTGAAAAACCGGCATCAAAGTTATATGTATATTCCTGAAGGATCAGCCAGTCAACAAGGTTGTCAATATCGACATACTGAGAAAGCGCGTCAAGGTCTGCGCCTGATGTGATGATCTTATCGATCTGTGCTATGTAATTTGCTATGTATTTTTTCTGCTCTCCGTTGTATTCCTTCGGATAGTGGATCTCAACTGCCTCCAAAGAGCCGACAGAAAAGCCTGCACCGCCTACCTCAAGATAAAATCCGCTGTCCGTAGCGGCAGGGTCTGTTTTTATCGCTATCCTTCCCTTTGCGACCTCAGGCTGTTCGGCAAGGTCGTACATGCCATAGTATTCACCGTTTAGGATGACATCCACAGGGTGTGAGTCCATAGTGAACTCAAGGGCCGAAAGCTGCCTTGAAAGCTGTAGGGCAAGATGGTTTCTTGAAAGTGATCGGTCATAAAAGTTTGCGATCAAAAGCCAGTCCTTGTCATTTGCTGCGCCCATAAGGGATATCTTTTCATTAAAGTTCATCTTAAAGGCTTTTTTGGGGAAATATCTGAGCCATGTCGAATTGCCCCTGCCCCTTATCCTTATTCCGCGAAGAGGAACATCCTCAAAGCCTTCCACGCCATTTGATTTCATCGAAAAAGTTGCATTTATATAATTCCATTTCGATGTGATAGCCTTGCCTTTTTCGGTATTTATGTACACTACAGGCAGGTCATGCCCGTATTTGCAGTAGACCTTGTAGTTTCTTGTGGCTCCGCCATCGTCTGTTACTGTAAGTATCGCACCTGCCGCAAGGTCTATTTTTCCGTCCGCTTTTGCACCGGCACCGGAAAATGACGCCGTGCCTCCTTTGACATCTATGTCAAGCGTAACGCTTGATAGAAGGGCATCATCCATCACATAGGGAACATATGCATATGCCTCATCACCTGTAATGACAAATTCAAGGCCATCTGAAAGAGAAGGATTTTGTTCTGCCGGAGCGGTCAGACTTTTAAGCACAGCCTTGTAAGGCTTTGTCTCTTTTTCTGTTTCTTCCTCAGACGTGTTGAGGTCCTCTGTGCCGTCAGCCGTATTATCAAATGAAAAAGCAGAGATATCTATAACATCCCCTGAAGACTTTTTGTCATTATCATCTTCGGAAGATAAAGGATCATCCTCCGAAAAATGATCGGCAACGGAAGATAAAAGAACGGTCTCCGCAACGGACAGATCCTTATCCTTCCTGCCTCCCAAAATGACGATGAGCAGTATGGCTGCGGCCGTCAGTATGCAGGCCGCAGTCGCAAAAATTATCATCATCCGAATGTTATATTTACTCTGCTTTGTTTTTCTTTTTTTCTTTTTTTTATGTGCCTGTGTTCCCACGAAAAAGCTCCGATTGATTTGTATTAAAAACTCGTTTCAGTTTAGCATAAAACTTATATTTCGTCAAATATCCGCTTTTTTTGCAGGTTTTTTGAGCACGTCTACCGTATGCGCGCTTGCTCCTAAAAGGTCCGGCCTTTCGCAGACGCTCATCTGATATCTTATAAACGCTTCATACTGCGCAGTTGTAAGGCGGTTTACCTGAATGCGCATATGGTTTGCGGGGCCGTCAGGAGAGAAGATCATCTGCCTTATAAGGCCGCTTTCGGCATTAAGGCTGTCTATATCCTCAAGTCTTACAAATGAATACAGATTTTCATCTCGGTCTGTTACATGAAAAGCTTCATCGAGCTCGCCCGAACCGATCGCTTCCAGAATATGCCCCTCTGCAATGCCATATGTCAGCACGGCGTATTCGTTCATGACATATGCTGCCATTATTATCCCGCCGGGCTTTGTGATCCGTTTGGCTTCAGATAAAGCCTTCAGTTTGTCGTTCCTTGAATTCAAATGATACAGAGGGCCAAAGAGCAGGCAGAGATCGAATGTGTCATCCGGCAGCTTCAGATCAAGAGCATTTCCAAGTGAGGCTTTTACAAGATCGGACTTGTGTTTCATAAGACCGACATTGTTTGGCGAAAGATCTATCGCCGTGACATCATAGCCTTCTTTTGCAAGAGGTATTGCATAACGTCCCGGGCCTGCACCGATGTCTGCGATCTTTATATCCGCCGGAGCTTTTCCGGTCATGTCAAGATATTTCTTTATATATTTCATGCTGATGACAAACTCTATATTTCCGTGCCTTGAATCAAGCCTTTTATCTTCGCAGAAATGATTATAATATTCTTCGAGCTGAATTCTCTTCTTATCGTCCATACCGGGCAGATCACCTTTTTATATCATAATTCATGTCCATAATATGCCTTATTGAGTCCGCATCATCGACAATATTTCCGTCACCTCTGATGGTATGCTTTATAACACTTGATGCAACGGCAAAGTTTATTGCCTCTTCATCTTCAAAACCGTTCATAAGAGCATAGATAAGGCCGCTTGCAAATGCATCGCCTCCGCCCACGCGGTCGAGGATAGTAAACCTGAAAAGCTTGCTTTCTATAGTACAGCCCCTGTGCCACATATACGCCATCAGACTGTTTTCGCTTCCGCTGTGGACAAAGCGCACATGTCTTGCAATATATTTAATGTTGGGATATCTTCTTATGAATTCGCGGAACACCATATCCTGCTCTTCAAAAGAAGGCTGCATGGGAATATCATCCTTTACATCCCCCGCCGCAGGATCGTTTTCATCTTCATAGAGATGATACGGCTCTATTCCGAAAAGTACGTCAACATACGGCAGGCAGCGAGTGCAGAAATCGCGGGCTTCATCCCATGTCCAGAGCGTGCTTCTAAAATTTCCGTCAAAACTTACCGTAAGGCCGAGATCCTTAGCGGCCATAAGGCATTCCATTATAAAATCGGCACAGCTTTTTGAAAGTGCGGGAGTTATACCGCTAAGGTGGAGCCAGGTGTAGTCCTTTAAAAGCCCTTTAATATCATAGCCTGAATAGTCATATTCCGTAATAGCGCTGTGCTTTCTGTCATATATTACTTTACTTGGACGTATCCCGTATCCTGTCTCAAGATAATATGTCCCGAGCCTATGAGTCGGCGTCTGCTTTTGCGTGGAAAGTATCACCGGCGTACAGTGCACATCGTTTGACCTAAGCATCCTTATGGCGCCTTTTCCTATGGAATTGTCAGGCACCACAGAAAAGAAGCTTGAATCGATCCCAAGATTCGCCAGGGCAAGCGCTATATTTGCTTCACTCCCGCCATAGCTCGCCTCAAAGCCCGTTGCGACACGAAGCTTTTCATAGTTTGGAGGCGTGAGCCTCAGCATTATCTCTCCGAATGTAATAAATCTGTTCATGATTATTCTCCCCTCCGGGTTTATGTTTGTCCGGTTAAATAATAACACAACGAGCATTCATTTGTAAAATCTATTTTTGCTCTATTTTTTGTGCAAAAATCATTATTACCGTTTGCATATAAAGTCATGTTGTGCTATAAATAAATTGGTATGTTGTTTTTTGATCGTCAGTTATATTCCTTGATGGGGAAAGGAGAAATAACGTGAAAAGGACATTGTCGGCAATCATGGCATTTGCACTTGGCATCTGCTCTACGCCCGGAGTCAGCACACCGGTTGCAGAGAGCGATGCACGATCTGCAAATATATATTATTCTATGACTATGGATGAGGACGGAAACTGGAAAGAGGTTCCGGAGTATAAGCCTTTTAAGCAGAGCGAGGAGAATCAGGATGAGGTCTCCTTCTATCCGTATACATTTAAGAAAGACGGAAGCTCAGAGACGGTTGCGTCTGTAAGGCTTCAGCCTCTTTTGATGGACAATATGTATTACGGGGCCTCGATCGACCTTGGAGAAGGTAGCGGGGCAGTTATAGCATCGCCTGTTGTCACCGAGGTTGATATGGATTTTGAAAGCTCTATGCTTAGAGCCGAGGTTTCCTCCTATGACAACAAGACAGAGCTTTTTTCCTGCTGTTTGCTATGCCCTGAGGATAATGCAAGCGATAAGGTAAAGGAGAGCGAGGGCCCTGTCGAGATCAAGGATGGCGTTACATATTACGTGCTGTCAATGGCTTATGTTGCAAAGGACGAACTTGAGGAGGTAACGATAACGGATAACGGTCTCACCGTAAACGCATATATGGAATATTATGTAAGTGAGGCAGCAATCAACAGCTTTTCCAAGGGAGACCTCTTATATTTCGGAATGACTTCGCTTGATAATAATGAACAGCCGTCCGAAATGAGCGCTCTTTTACCTGTCAGGTATGGTATGAAAGCGCTCACCAAGACTGATTATGCAGTTGTGACTACGGATAATGTTCCGATAAACACAGATCTTGAAACAGAGTTTACCGGCAGTGCAGTCAGACCGGAGGTGATAGTCCTTGGTTTGGAAGAATCCGGTGTTGTTCTTAAAAAAGGTGAGGATTACACTGCTTCATTTAGCAACAATATTCATGCGGGAACAGCCCGGGTTACGATCGCCGGCGTGGGCGATTACTACGGCAATATTACGGCGCAGTTTACTGTTTCACCCGCAACTATTACTGCAAACAACACCGAAGTAAGCTTTGCAGAGGAAGAGTATGTCTATAGCGGCGTGGCCGTTACGCCCGAAATGAGCGTAGTATACCGGGGCGAAGCAGGAAACATAACTCTTAACAAAGGCGCGGATTATTCACAGGTTTACAGCAATAATACTGCGCCCGGACAGGCCCTTGTAACTATCAACGGAACCGGCGATTTTACCGGAAGCGTTGAAGCGCAGTTCACCATAACAGCGCCGCCCGAAGTATACACGGTAAGTTTTGACGCAGGCGGCGGCAGCGGAGAGATGGACAGTGTCACAGTAACAGAAGGCGAAGTTTATACACTTCCTGAGTGTGGTTTTGATGCGCCGGAAGGATACAAATTTAAAGAATGGTCTTATGGCGATTTAATCAAATTTGCTACGCCCGGAACTAATGTGACTATTACCGGCAACACGACCATAACAGCAGTCTGGAAACAGATTCCGCCTGAAGTATATACAGTAAGCTTTGATGCAAACGGCGGCAGCGGAGAGATGGATAGTGTCACAGTAACAGAAGGCGAAGTTTATACACTTCCTGAGTGTGGTTTTGATGCGCCGGAAGGATACAAATTTGCAATATGGTCTTATGGCGATTTAATCAAATTTGATACGCCCGGAACTAATGTGACTATTACCGGAAATACTACATTTAAAGCGAATTGGAAAAAAAAGTATATTGTTCCAATTGATGATAATGTTAACGGAACCGTGACACCATTGAATATAACAAATATCAGCAACAGTGTGTTCAATTCAAATATAACAGACATAACAATCCGTATAGATGAAAACATCTCGTATTTTACGGGTGCTCTTATCATTACAAACTTTACAGTGCAAACGGAAAACACTACTAGTGTCGGTTCGACGGTCTTTAGTGCTAACGTATTTAATAATACCGAGTCCGCTAAGCTGAAAGATTATATGGGGCTGAATCCGGATACGAGTAAGAATGAAACTTTTAATATATTCTTGAATCATTCATCCAGTAGTGTAGTGGGTGCCTTTATTTATAATAATGAATCAAATAATAATGAATCAGACTTTTATAATAAATGGCGGAAGAGAGAATTACCAAGTGATTATTTTGGATTCAACTCTACGAATATGAATATCACATTACTGAACAACACTCAGGCAAGGGCTTATTCCGGCAGCACGGTAGTAGAACTGACAGGTGAATACTTAAGGACTCTTGAGCCCGGAATCTACGCAATATACTTCGAGTTTGAAAACGGACGTGCAGCGACGCTTTTTGCTGTTGAAAACAGCACGTCGGTAACACCTCTTCCCGAAGAGGAGAATGGAACAGGATCCGGAAGCGGTAACGAAACGGAAAACAATACAGGATCCGGAAGCGGTAACGAAACGGGAACAGAATCAGGAACAGGAAATGAGACCGAAACGGGTAACAATACCGATTCCGGAAACACCGGAAATGAAAGCGGTGAAAACAATGCGGCAGATACCGGTTCAGCCGGAGTGATCATCTATCTGATGGTGGCTGCATTGCTGGCAGGATGCGTAATGAGCCTTAGCAAAGGCAAAAAGCGCAGAAGATAAAACATCCATATGAAACGGAGGCCATTAGGTTTCCGTTTCTTTTGGCAAAGATCACCGGAAGGAAACTAAAAGTGAACAGCAACAATAATCAAAAGAGCGGCAGTAAAAAGTATGTGAAAACAGCGATGCACATCGTGCTGGTAGTTCTTGTCATGATACTTGCCGTGTGGGTTAGGGCCCGAGGCACGGGGGAAACGGATCAGTCCGCCCGGGAATCATATACCGATGATGACGGTGTTCCCTACTTTACGGATATGGATTCCTACTACCATGTCCGCCTTGTGGATAATTATCTTAACGGCACAGGCTTTGGAGATTCCGAAAAGGACGGAAAGGCATGGGATTCCATAAGATTCTATCCTGAAGGTCAAAGCGCCGAATATCCACCGGGAATAGTCATGGTCACATCATTTGTGTGGAAGATATTCGGAGGCAGCTTAAGAAACCTGGAATTTAAGATAAGTGCGTATTTTGCGGCCCTTGCGGCGCTGGTCGCATATATTATAGGCTGCAGGATGGGCAGTTTTGCGGGTGGCCTTGGTTCGGCGATACTTGTTTCCTGTGCTCCTCAGTATGTGGGCAGGAGCTGTTTCGGGCGCTTTGATACGGATATGTTCGTAGTGCTTATGGAACTGCTGCTTATTCTGTTTATGATAGAGACTTTGCGCACCGTTCGGCTTAAAAACAAGCTTATTTTTGGCGCGGCCTTTGCAACTGCAGAGCTTTTATATTCCATGTGCTATGCACCTAAAAATGCCTTTCTTTTTGCTTGCCTTACGCTTGCGGGCGGGGTGCTCTGGGTTACCGCCAAGATGATACACAGGGCGACCGCAAAGCAGTTTAGTTTTAAAGGAATGCTCCGAGACTATGATTTTATAACGGTAGTCCTATCCTCTTTTGTTTGTTTCATTATAGCGCTTTTGCTGACAGGAGGATCCATCATAAATGACATACTGGGCTCCTTAAGCTTTTACAGTCAGGCTTCCGGCACGGCCGCAAGCGGGCTGCTTCCAAAGATATCGTCATCCATCTCAGAGCTTGCCGGTGTAAGCTTTTTTCCAAACAGCGTATCAAAGCTTTTCAGCGGATATGTGAGAGGAGAGACACCTACAGTATTAAACGGAGTCGGCGGCGCAGGGGTGGTAATAGCAGCGATTCTTGGAATGATCTGGCTTGCCGTAACATGTCTTGACAGTACTGAAACAGTGCTGAAGCGCCCCGGCAGAAGAGCGGGCTCTGCATATCTGTTCGTCCTTGGCGTATGGCTTGCGGGCGGACTGTTTATGGTCAGGTATGGTGTCCGTTTCATAGAGCATCTTTGCGTACCTGCAGGTCTTTTGGCAGGAGTTTTTATCGGCGCGGTATTTAAAGGAATCTTCAAACAGCCTGAAAAGGAAGAACGCAAAAAGAAGAAAAAGCCTTTCCCCGTAAATCTTGTATTTGCACTGATCTTAATGGCGACCACTTTCACTCCCTCCATAACGGGGGCTGTGGGGATGGTATCGGACATCCGTCCTTCCGTTTCCGATGCATCCGTCGAGGCCATGACCTATATCAAAAACAGATCGCGGTCTGAAAAAGCCGTTGTTGCCTCATGGTGGGACATGGGGTACTTTTACGAAAGCGAAGCGTCTCATCCATGCCTGTTTGACGGCGGAAGCCAGGACGGCATAAGGGCTGTTCTTGTGGCAAAGGCACTTATCACCGAGGATATGGAGCTTGCAAGGCGTATCATCCTTATGCTTTCATCCACCGGAAATGCGGCGGCAGAAATGCTGATGAGCCATACTGACAGCAAGACCGCGTTTGACGCGCTCTATGAGGCTATTGTAATGAATGAAGGTGAAGCTAAGCCTTATTTGATGAGCAAATGTGATCTGAATGGTTCTGAGGCTGCAGATGTATATTCGCTTATGCGACCGGAAAAGACCGAGGAGACCTACCTCATAATAACCTACACAATGACCCGCCAGATCGGGTGGTACGAATATTTCGGAGGCTGGGATTTTTCGGGAGACCGGGCTATGCCGCGCTCGACTTATTATTCGTATACTCCCGAGGGTACACCTGTATTCGACACTGCCGAAGGCATGGAGTATCTTAATAATGTCCGCGGCCGCGAGATGATGTGGCGACTCTTTTTCGACGCGGAACAGACCGACTGCTTTACGCCGGCTTTTGAGTGGCACGACGGCTTAGAACATGTCCGCATATGGAGGGTGGAACCATAAAATACAGTGAGCATATGGAACTGTCTTACAGAGGGTGGGCCGTATGCTCACTTTTTTATTGAAACCTTTTGTTTTAAGAGATATAATAAAAAAGATAGGGGGTGAAAGCCCCCGGCGGAAAGGAAAGTAATGAGAAGTAAAAGATTTTTAAACCTGGCACTGGCTGCATGCGTAGCCGTATCATCTGCCGGGTGCGTAACATTTGTTGACAGTTATGACAATAAAAAGGCTGAAAAAGGCTCTTCGGCCGAAACAAAAAAAGATACAGAGAAAGAGGAGACTGCGCCCGAAGGCAAGCCCGGCAGAGTCACGCTTCACCATGCGGGCGATGATGATGAAAGCAAGGCAGATAAAAAGGAAACAGAAGGCAGCACCAAAGAGGAAAAAGAGACCCGGCCCGTAGAAGACGAAAATGAAAGCCTCGGGGAAAAATACAGAAGGCTTTTAAAAATGTCATCTGATGAGGCAAGGGAATATTTTGATGTTAAAATAGATACCACTCTTACGCCAAAGGATTTTGATGAATATTTAAATGATCTGTTTTTGGATTACGTTCCGAGAAACTATATGGACATCCAGAATTACTTTAAAGATCCCGCATCTGCAGGAGTCGTTCTTTCGGAATTTGGATATGACTTAGGGTCCGTAAAAAAACGGTATGAACCCGACAAAGAATATTATGACTGGCAGATCGAAGAGCTGAAAACGATGCTTGCATTTGACGAGAGCATGCTTGACAACAGGCAGCAGCTCGTTTTTGACAAGCTTTATTACGAAGATGTTTTTGTCCTGTGGGAAAGTGAGTGCATAAACTATGTAAGCGCTGTATCGGGAAACGGCGGTATTTTGCCAAACATCGCCATGACATTCTATGAGTACAGGTTCTACACCGAGGACGATTTAAAAAACTACGGAAAAGTACTTGAGTATCTGCCTGTAATCATAAGGGAGATCCCGGACTCTGTTCGCGAAGACGTTGAAAAACTTGGTATATATCCTTCCGATGAATGCATAAACAATACTATATCTGCCATAACAGGGCTTATAGACACCGACAACAATCCATTCATAGACGCGTATAATGAAAAAGTTGACGGCCTAGGGCTTCAGGCAGACATCGCGGATTCGTACAAAAAACAAAACGAGAGTTTCTATGTAAACGAAGTGATCCCTGCGCTTACCGATACCAGGGACGAAATAAAAGGGTTTCTTGGAAAGGATCCTCTGGGGACACCACTCTGCAAAAATGATGCCGGATATGACTATTATGAATTGTTAGCGGAAATGCAGGTCGGTGCGCTTTTTGATGTAAATGAACTTTTCGATCTGATAGACAAGGATTTCAAAAAGAATATGCAGGTAGAGATCGACTGTATAAATAATGATTACTATGCATATAAAGATTTTTTTGAGGGAGATCCGGATCTTGGAAAGATCGAAAAAATGCAGCCGGAGGATATAATAGATCTTTTGAAAGAGGAGATGACGGATGAGTTCCCGGAGCTTGATAAGACCGTGACTTATGATGTGACGCCTCTTCCAAAGAGCCTTGAAATAGACGGTGTGCTGGCATATTACAATATACCGCCGCTTGATGCGTCCGATGTGAATATCATAAGATACAACTCGTCCGGCATCAAAAACGACACGCTCGAGATGTATACATCCATCGCTCATGAGGGTTATCCCGGGCATATGCTGTATTTCAATCTTATGCTGGAAAATGATTCCTATAATGTCGAACATGTTATATACCACCTTGGCGTCACCGAAGGTTGGGCCGTGCATGCCGCTCTTCTTGCTGTCGACAGGCTGGACCTGAGTGCCGGAATGAAAAAACTCATCAAGGCGGACAAGATCGCCAATTACGAGATCATATCACTTGCAGATATAGCCTGCAACGGACTTGGATGGAGCGTTGAAAGGTTTGAAGAATACCTTTATGATATAGGGATATATATTCCCGGCTTTGCGCAGAGCCTTTATGATATGGCTATTGCGGATCCGTCGGGCTATCTTCCCTACAGTGCCGGCTACATTCTGGTAAAACAGCTCTTTGACGAGCTTGAAAAAGAGGGCATGGATAAAAAGGAAATGTATGAAAGATTCTGTTCCATCGGCCCCGTGTCTTTTAATGTTTTGGAAGAGTACATGAGAAAGGATATCTGAATGTTTGATACCGGTCAGTTTTACAAAACGCTTGATGGATTCTTTTCGTCAAACGACATAGAGGGCGCAGAAAAGTATTTAAACGATTCCCTTGGCTTTGCCGCTTCCGGAGGCGACGCTGCGGGAGCTCTTATCGTGCTAAACGAGATGATGGGCTTTTACCGTGCGGCGGAAAAAGCTCAGGCGGCTGCAGATTCGGCAGATCAGGCGCTTAAGCTTGCACAGGCCATGCATCTCCCCGCGGGGCCTGACTATGCGACGACCGTTCTCAATGCGGCCACGGCCTACAGATGTGCCGATAGGCATATGGAAGCGCTGGAAATGTATTCGTCGGTCGAAAAAATGTATGCGCAGTTTTTAAAAGAGGGTGACAGTCTGTGGGCTTCTTTGTATAACAATATGGCGATCGCGCTTCAGTCCCTCGGCAGATATGAAGAGGCCGGGGCAGAACTTGCAAAGGCTCTTGACATAGTAAAAAAAGAAGGCCTTAGTGATGAAACGGCGGCCAGCTATGTAAATCTTGCGGCAAATTTCTTTCTGGCAGGAGACATAAAGGCGGCGCGTGAACCCTTAAGCGAGGCTCTTAAGATATACGAAAAGGGGCATGAGACCGACAGTCACTATGCCGGAGCACTCACGCTTCTTGGGCAGATCCTTGAAAAAGAAGATGATAAGCTTAAGTCATCTATGGCTTTTGAAAAAGCTCTCGTGATAACATACGGCAATTACGGGGCAACTCCGGCGGCAAAAGAACTGCTTGGCGCTGCCGCAAGATGCGCGCTTGAAGCAGGAGATAAAGACAGATCGGATGAACTTCTGAAAAAATGGCAGCCGTTGGTCATGATATAAAGGAAAAAGAAAAAGCATAAAGAGTCGAAGAATAAGACATCACCTTCAGATAATGCCAAACAGAAAAAGAAGGATAAGGATAAACATAAAAAGTAATTTATGCTTGACAAAGTACAGTTTTTTTATAATACTTATAATTGATGTGCTTTTAAGGCACCCCACAATAATTCAAGGGAGGAATAAACAATGGGATTTTTTGATAACTTAAAAAAGAATCTTACAAACCAGGTTACAAACACCGTAAATCATCAGACATCGCAGGCTATCTCAAACGGAGTCAAAGGCGCAGCAAATGCTATCAAGGGCGCTGCAAAGCCTAAGAAGACAAAGACATTCACATTCGACTCACTGCCTTCAAACGTTGCAGAGCTTCAGGCTCTTCCTCAGGCAGATCTTAAGGATGAATTTGCTGTTGCAGCACTTACCGTTCTTGCTCTCGATGTATACGGAAAGGACAGAGCAAAGGGAACCGAAATGCTCAACTTCCTCAAAGGACCCTCTCCGCTCAGCCAAAAGGAGATCTCCTTCCTTAACGACCGCTTTATGGATGATCAGGCATATGTTCCCCGTTCATTCTTTAAGGGAGCGACCCCCGAAAATGATTACGCACCTTCAGTTCCTTACACCATCGATGTAATGGAGCAGGAATACAGCCGCGACCAGCAGGGCGAAGGATATGTTGTCCTTTGGCTTCAGTCAGGCGGCGCAGACAGCCCCAGAGAAGTTAAGCTTCGCAACAAGCCCTCTACAGGCCAGTGGTTCCTTTGGGAGCAGATGCTCCTCGGCGGTATCCGCAAACCCAAGTCCACAGATGCATGGGCATAATAAAAAAAATCCCGGCCTTCCGGCCGGGGATTTTTTTATTTGATATCTTTCTTGTTATAAAGCGTTACCGTAAAGAACATGATAAGGCATACGCTCACAACTCCCACGATAAGCGACCTGATCATAGCATCATTTACCAGAATGTTCGAGTGGTACAATGAATCCGGCATGAATTTTGAAAAATCGAATTCCTTGTCTCCCTTAAGACGGAACAGTGCATTTATACCGGAAGAGATTCCGAGATATGCGGCACCGGTAAGACCAAGTCCGCACAAAACGGCAACTATGGTTCCGATGACATTTGATCCGAGTGCTGTAGTAAACAGAAGGATAAGTGCACAAATGGCCGTAAGGAGTATCCACTTGACAGCAAGCTCTCCGAAGGAAGCAGCCAGCGAGAAGTTATGAACCACGCCTTCTGCTTCCTTGAGGTAAAAATCGGCTACAAGAGTCCTTCCGATCATCAACTGTCCTATGATATCACCGATCGATGCAACAACGATGAAGACGATAGTGGTTATCTGTGTAACTACAAATTTTGAAACTATAGTGTGGCCGCGGCTCGGAAGCTGGCCTGCGATATTTTTGATATATCCGTGCTGGATATCTGCAGAACAGAACCATACTATGCAAAGCAACAGGAGTACTGTCGGAATGCCGCCAAGAGGTGAAGCGACCATGTTTCCAAGATGGAACTGTTTGGGAAACTCACCGATCTGCTCCAGCGAATTCGGGTCGGCCTCTTTTACCAGAGTCTTTGCAAGATCGTAAATGATCTTTTCAAGAGGACCGCCGACAAGGTTTAGTATAAAGACCAGCGCTATGGTTACCTTAAATGATGTCATTTTGGTAAGCCTGTAAAAATCCATTCTTATAACTCTACTCATCGCACAGCACCTCCCGTCAGAGAAATGAAATAATCCTCAAGAGAGACATTCGTGATGAAAAGCTCTTTTAAAGGAACGCCTGCCTTTACAATGGCAGAAGCCATAAGATCGCTTTCATCAAGTTTTTCGGATACCCTGATATGTCCGTCTTCATCGATACTTGTCATTGTGATGCCGGCAGAATTAAGAGCCTTTATGGCAGCATCGTTGTCGGAGGTCTTGATCGTTACGAACTGGCCGCATCTTGAATGAAGCTCTTCGCTTGTAAACTGTTCGATAAGGTGACCTTCGTTGATGATACCGTAGGAATTTGCAAGCTTTGAAAGCTCTTCAAGGATATGGCTCGAGATCATGATGGTGATGCCTTTTTCCTTGCTGAGGCGCTCAAGGGTATGTCTTACTTCAACGATACCCTGAGGATCAAGTCCGTTGATGGGCTCATCAAGGATGATCATGGAAGGTTCACCGACAAGCGCAAGGGCAATACCGAGTCTCTGGCGCATACCGAGGGAGAATTCGCCGGATTTTTTCTTGGGTGAAACATCCGGAAGACCTACAAGGTCCAAAAGATTATTGACATATTCCTTGCTTGAATCCACGCCCATTCCGATGCACTTTATCTTGATGTTTTCCTGTGCAGAGAGCTTGGGATAAAGTCCGGGGTTCTCAATAAGAACGCCCACTTTGTTCATCATCTTCTTCATTTCTGACCCGGTCTTACCGAAGAGTGAGTAAGTACCGCTTGTGGGGTTTGAAAGACCGCTTATCATTCTCATGATGGTCGTCTTTCCGGCGCCGTTACGTCCGATAAGACCGTAGATCTCACCTTCGCGGATATGGATATTTATATCCTTTGCGGCATCCTTAGTCCCGTAAGTCTTGGTCAGATTCTGAGTTTCCATAATATATGACATGCTCAGCCTCCGTTTACCGTGCCTTTGGCACTCTTTTATTTGTGAAAATAATCACATGGGATAAATATATCATATTTGTTATATGTTGTAAACTGAAAAAAAGATAAAACCTTGCAATTATTCGATTATGATGATACACTGTTTTAGCTACAAATGTACAAAGAGAGGTAATCAAAATGAAATTTATAAAGACCCCCGTTAAAGGTATGTGCGATATGCTCCCTTCCGACATGAGGCTCAGGGAACATGTGCTTTCTATGATAAAAAAGACTTATTCTGCCTACGGTTTCATGCAGATCGAGACCCCTGTGATGGAACATATCGAAAATCTTTCCTCAAATCAGGGCGGAGAAAACGAGAAACTCATATTTAAGGTAATGAAAAGAGGTGCAGAGCTTTCGCGTGCAATCGAGGCGGGCAAGGGCGAATATGCCGACAACGGCTTAAGGTACGACCTCACCTTGCCGCTTTCACGCTTTTACGCAAACAACAAGGAGCAGCTACCCATGCCCTTTAAGGCACTTCAGATAGGAAATGTCTGGAGGGCGGACAACCCCCAGAAAGGCCGTTTCAGACAGTTTACCCAGTGTGACATAGATATTTTGGGCGATGAGACCGATCTTGCCGAAATAGAGCTTATTTCGGCGACGAGCCGCATGCTCTCGGACATATTTGCACAGATCGGCATATCCGAATTTACCGTACATGTTGGCGACAGGAGGATACTTAAGGCAGCTGCCGTTGCGGCGGGCTTTAAGGAGGAGGATCTCGGGCAGGTCCTTATATCACTTGACAAGCTCGACAAGATAGGCGTAGATGGCATCCTTGCAGAGCTTAAGGAAAACGGCTTTGACGAAGATGTTGCAAAGAAATATCTTTCGATGTATGAAAAGAATGACAATTCAGTCGAAAGCTTTTGCGAGGGCATCCCTTCAGAATTGCTTCCCGAAAATGTAAAGCAGGAGATGAATGAGATCATAGAAGGCGCAGGAGCAATGCTTCCCGATGGCGTTTCAATAATGTTTGACCCCTGCCTTGTTCGCGGCATGGGATATTACACAGGCCCTATCTTTGAAGTTACCATAGACGGATACGGCTTTGCCATTGCAGGCGGTGGCAGATATGACGAGATGATAGGAAAGTTTGCCGGGATGCCCGTTCCCGCATGCGGATTTTCAATAGGCTTTGAACGCATAGTTACGATCTTAAAGGACAACCTTGATAAGCTGAATATAGAAAAGACAAACGGAACCGCCTTCCTTATAGACAAAAAAGTATCAGCCGCAGAAAGGCTGAAAGTGTTTGAAAAGGCTGCCGCCATAAGAGCTGCGGGAGGCTGCGCTACGATTCTTCCCATGAAGAAGAATGTCAAAAGACAGGTGGAGCTTCTTGAAAACGAAGGTTATACCGAATTTGAAAAGGTATACGGAGACTGATATATCTTCCTGAAAGAAAAATGAACGCAAAAGATATAAAACCATACAAAAAGAATCTGGATTATTCCTATACACTCGGGGCTTTTCCGACCATAGAGCTTTTAAAGACCAGGCCGCAGGAGGTCATAAGCCTGTTTGTGCATCCTACCTTTGAAGTGCCCGAAGTTATGAGCAGGATCGCAAAAGAACATCACATAAGGATAGAGGAAAATGAAAAGCTCATATCAAAGCTTTCCGACAAGGAGAATGTCTTTGTCATCGGCATTTTTAAAAAATATGCCGATGAGCTTGACAAGGAGTCGAGTCACTTATGCCTTGTGGAACCTTCAAACATGGGAAACCTCGGGACCATTATAAGGACAACAGTCGCAGCGGGCATTCACGATATAGCCATCATAGGAAACGGCGCGGATATCTTCAACCCCAAGACAGTAAGAGCATCGATGGGCGCGGTATTCAGGCTGAGACATAAGGTCTATGCCTCTTACGAGGATTATATTTCAGAAGTAAGCTGCCGCAGGGCCTTTGCTTTTATGCTTACAGGAAAAGATCAAAAGACAGTTCTTGAATGCGATAAGCCGGATGTTTTTACGCTCATTTTCGGAAACGAGGCTACGGGACTTCCCGCAGATTATGAGGAAAAAGCCGAATCGATCATCATTCCGCAGTCGGATGAAGTGGATTCCTTAAATCTCACCATTGCGGTGGGCATAGGACTGTTTGCCTTTAAAAACGGGCTAAAAATTCTTGACGAAAAATGATAAAACCTTTATAATAATAGTGATATTTTGCATAGAAAAAAGGTGCTTTGCGCCGGGGGATTTAATACGGATTCCTTTATGGGGGTGAAGGAAGAATGAGAATAGGACTGATAGCAGAGCAGTCGAAAAGAGAGCTGATGCAGAATTTCTGCCTCGCTTACAAGCTTCTGCTTGAAAAACATAAACTGTATGCGCCCAAAGGCACGGCCAGAGCGGTCGTTGCAGAGACGGGGCTTGAAATAGAAAGTTACCTGCCCGAAGACATGGGCGGAATCATCCAGATAAACGGCCAGATAGAACGAAACGAATTGGATGCCATTATTTATTTTTACACACCGCGTCCGGCAGAAGACGGTGTGAGCGATGAAAACAATCATCTGTTTTTTGAATGTGTAAGGCTGTGCGACGAATACTGCATACCGGTAGCAACAAATCTCGCATGTGCCGAAATACTTATCTTCGGCATACATAACGGAGATCTTAACTGGAGACTTTAAAAGCGGACTTCCCCTTAGGAAAGCCCGCTTATTTCTTTATTTGCCGAATACTTCTTTTGCGTATGCCACTGTTTCAAGCGCGTCTTTTGCATATTTGTCCGCGCCTATCATATCGGCATATTCCTGTGTCAGGACGGCACCGCCCACGCATACCTTTGCCCACGGGGCAGATACCCTCAGCTGCTTTATGGTCTCTTCCATGGCGGGCACGGTCGTAGTCATAAGCGCGCTAAGGCCGACCAGCATTATATGGTCCTTTATGCAGGCTTCCACCACCTTTTCGGGAGGCACGTCGCGTCCGAGGTCTATAACGGTATATCCGTAATTTTCCAGCAGCACCTTTACGATATTCTTTCCTATGTCGTGTATATCGCCCTTTACGGTGGCAACGATCACGCTGCCCTTGCTTTCCTGCGCCATACCGCTCTTTTCAAGCTCCGATTTTATGACCGCAAAGGATGCGCCTGCGGCATCCGCACTTAAAAGAAGCTGTGGCAGGAACAGAGTCTTTGCCTCAAAACCTTTTCCCACGGTGTCAAGTGCAGGTACAAGATATTCGTTTATTATGGTAAGACTGTCGGTGGTCTTTAAAAGTTCCCTTGTCTTTTCTTCGGAAACGCTCTTAAGACCTTTCACTATAGCGTTAAACAGATCGTCCGCGCTTTCTGCGCCTGATTTTCCTTTTACGGGCGCGGCTGCAGCAGCTCCCGATCCTTCCTCGGGAAGACTTTGCGCAAAGCCTATGTAATCCTGACAATTATCATCATATCCCGAAAGCGTACAGAATACCTGATATGCTTTCATCATTTCGGTAACCATCGGGTTCATGATAGCGGCGGAAAGCCCGTTTTGAAGCGCCATGGTAAAGAAGCCTGCGGTAATAAGTTCCCTTCTCGGAAGCCCGAAGGAAATGTTCGATATACCAAGTGATGACAGGCCACCGCATTGTTCGTGCACGTATTTAACGGTCTTTAGAGTAGCAAGAGCTGCAAGAGGGTCAGAGCTTACGGCCATCGCCAGGGGGTCGATAATGATATTCTTTTTGTCGATGCCGTATTTTGCGGCATTTTCGTAAAGCTTGCCGACAAGACGTATCCTTCCTTCAGATGTTTCGGGTATGCCGTTTTCATCTATGGTAAGCGCGACTACGAGTCCGCCGTATTTTGCGGCCAGAGGAAATACAGTCTTCATGACCTCTTCCTTTGCATTTACCGAGTTTATCATCGGCTTTCCGTTTATCATCCTAAGTGCCGCTTCCATTGCTATGGGGTCCGTCGTATCCACCTGAAGAGGGAGATCGGTAACAGTCTGAAGCTCGTAAATGACAGTTTTCATCATTTCGACCTCATCTATTTCAGGAAGCCCGACGTTTACGTCAAGTACATCCGCGCCTGCCTCATCCTGCTTTATGCCTTCGCCTATGATATAGTCTATATCGCCGTCCCTGAGTGCCTGCTTAAAACGCTTCTTTCCGGTAGGATTTATGCGCTCACCTATAAGCACGGGCTTTTTGCCGAAGGTTACGGCCTTGGTGGAAGAGCAGATAACGGTATCATCCTTTTTGATGATGGGATTTTGAGGCCTGTTTTCTATTCTGGACACCATTTCCCTTATATGTGCGGGAGTCGTGCCGCAGCAACCGCCGAGGACATGTGCGCCGGCCTCAAAGATGCTTTCCATATGGTCGGCAAATTCCACCGGGTCAACGTCATATACTGTCATGCCGTTTTCACTTCGCGGAAGCCCGGCGTTTGGATTTACCACAATGGGAGATGAGGAATACTTGTTAAAGAGCGGAACTATATCCTTCATCTGAGCGGGGCCGAGGCTGCAGTTCATGCCGAATGCATCGACGCCAAGACCTTCAAGCATGGCAGTCATTATTTGGGGAGTGGAGCCGGTCAACAGCCTTGCGCTCTCATCATAAACATTCGTAACAAATACAGGAAGGGAAGAGTTTTCCTTTACCGCAAGAACTGCGGCCTTTGACTCTAAGGAATCGTTCATGGTCTCTATGAGATATAGATCCGGCCCGTACTTTTCGGCTGCTTTTACGATCTTTGCAAACATAGAAACAGCAGCTTCGAATTCGAGATCCCCAAGAGGTTTTAAAAGCTTTCCCAAGGGCCCTATCGATACGGCAAGGAAATGCTCCTTCCCCGCATATTTTGCGTCAGAAGCCTCAAATTCATTTATGGCCTGCCTTACTATCTCTATTCCCGAGCCGACTATGCTTTCAAGAGACATATCGCCTTCAGCCCCAAATTTAAGAGGGTTTGCTCCGAAGGTATTGGTCTCTATGATATCGGAGCCTGCTTCAAGGTATGAATAATGAACAGACTTTACCTTTTCGGGGAAGAGTACGTTCCAGGTCTCGGGAAGTTCTCCTGCCTTAAGACCTAATGTCTGAAATGTGGAACCGTATCCGCCGTCAAAAAATACAGGTCTTTCTTCTATAGCTTTTAAAATGTTTTTAGCCATCGTTTTCTCCAATCGATTTTAATCCGATTATAGCGGTTACTGATTTGGTGGGTGCCATTAAAAGTGAATCCGTGAGTGTCACCCCTATGCGGTCAGTGCGAAGGGCACGGAATATATCTTTTTGTACAGAGAGATCAAAGTCTCCAAAGCCCGGCGAAAACCTTGGGCGCAAGGCAAGCCCCTGATCATTGCCCGCTTTTTTCAGAGTTTCATTAAGATCATCCAAAAAGCTTTCTATAAGCATCGCTCCGACAGATTGCAGCACTGCCTCCATAACGGGCTTTGTTTTTCCATACTTAAACAGCAGTCTGTCAAATTTTGCTCCTATGGTGGCGCATAAAAGGATGATGTGCTCGCTGCCATTAAGGTTTTGGACGATGTTCTTGCTTTCCGTACATGTAAAACCAAGATCCGTGTAAGTGCTTTCATACTTTACCGGAAATGATTCGCATATTGCGCCGGGAGTAATAAGAGGTATGCTTTCGGCAAGAGCCGATTCTGTCATTTCAAGAACTGCCCCTTCAGGAGATACCTTTCGGTAACCAAGATATCGGTATATTTCTTTTCGAATCACGGGCACCATGCCCGGCTCTGTACGGAACATGTGGTCGTGAAGCGCCCGCAGATCTTTCATACAAGACCTCTTAATGCAGACTGGATAGCAGAGCTTACATCGGGTTTGTTCATGGTGTAGATGTGGATGTTCATAACGCCGTTTGACAAAAGATCCACTATCTGGTTTGCAGCATATATTATGCCTGCCTGCTTCATTGCGGCGGGGACTGAACCGAATCTGTCAACAAGGGACCTGAACTTTGCAGGCATAAAAGCCTGAGAAAGCTTAAGAGCCCTTGTTACCTGAAGCTCTGTCGTTATGGGCATGATGCCGGCAACTATCGGAACATTTATACCTGCCTCACGGCAGCGATACAAAAAGCTGTAAAAGGTCTCATTGTCGAAAAACATCTGCGTGGTCAGAAAATCACAGCCCGCATCCACCTTTGTCTTGAGATTTTTTATATCTTCCTTCCAGTTAGGTGCATCGGGATGTCCCTCGGGGTAGCAGGCACCGCCCACACAAAAATCCCCGAATTGTTTTATTTCGGTGACAAGTTCGCTTGCATACTTATAATCACGAGGGGCATTTTCGCTCCCTGCAGGGATATCCCCGCGAAGTGCGAGTATGTTTTCTATGCCCAGTTCCTTAAGACGGGTGAGTTCCTTTTTTACGCCGTCCTTTGTTGATGATATGCACGAGAGATGTGCAAGGGAAGGTACGCCGGCCTCCTTTATGCGTGATGCTATCCTTGCGGTGTGAGCGCTCGTTCCGCCGCCCGCGCCGTATGTAACACTCATCCAGCTTGGGTTAAGCGTAAGTATTGAATCCACGGCTCTCTCGACGCTTTCTATGCTGGCGTCGGTCTTTGGAGGAAATACCTCCATGGAAAGTGTGGGAACGTCTTTTCTTATGATATCGCGAATCTTCATGGTCTCTACCTCGTCTTGTATGCTTTAAGTGTAGTAATACCATTATATTTACTTTTGAGAAAAACACAACAAAAAAACACAGGAAGCCTTCTAAAAGGCACCCGGCATAAAAAAATTGCTTTTTTTGCATATTATGTTATAATGTTTTGCAGGATTTTTTATAGTGCGAAGCACGAAAAAATCCGTGTCACGTGTCAGGCATCATAAGGAAAATGGAAAGGAGGCAGAGCATGTCAACATACTGTATAAGCGATATCCACGGCAACTTAAAAGCGCTGTGCGCACTTTTAAAGCAGATAGATTTTCAATACGACGGAACCGACAGCCTGTACCTCCTTGGTGACTATGTGGACTGGGGCCCGGATTCTTTGGAGACACTGGCCTTTGTCATGAGACTTTCAAAGCTCCCCTTCGTCACATGCCTTATGGGAAATCACGATCTGATGTTTCTCGATCAGATCATCGCATCCGACGGCGGGAAAAATAAGAACTACGACCTCAACTGGCTTTACAACAACAGAGGCTTTGGTACCTGGGACGGCTATCTGGAGCTTGATGAAGAAAAAAAGACCGAGATAAAGGAATGGCTTCTTTCACTGCCTTTTTCCGCCGAAGTATTCATAAATGACAAATGGTATCTTTTGGGCCATGCCGGCCCGTTTGTGCCCGAAGAAGACATAGACGAAAAAGAACTTCGCACAAAGAAGTTCGAGGCCTGCTGGTACCGCATAAAAGGACCTCATTCAAACCCTCTGAAAAATTTAAAGAATTTTGAAAAACGCATTTGGGAAGAGCATGATTACGCAAAGTTCATATGCGGTCATTCGGTCACCTATCATTATAAAAGGTTTGAAGGCAACGAACCCTATTCCGTATTCTTCGGAGACCATTTCATAGACATAGACTGCGGCGCGAAATGCATGGGGCTTGACCTGCGCCAGGACATCATCCCGGATGAAACGATGATGCAGTGCCGCCTTGCCGCGCTGAGACTTGATGACATGGAGGTATTCTATTGCGATCGAAGTATGGCAGGCTACCTTCTTCCGGGAACAGAGGAGGATGAAGAATATGCTCATAACGTCAACGGGCAACGAGAGGATTAAGCATCTCAAGGCTCTGATCAAAAAGTCTTCTCTTAGAAAAGAAGAGGGATTATATGTCGTGGAAGGCTGGAGAGCTTTTGAGGAGATACCAAAGGAGCTTTTGTGTGAGACATTCGTGGCCGAAAGCTGCCGGGGCAGATGCAGCGGTAAAAACGTTTTTACAGTATCGGACAGAGTTATAGAAAGCGTTTCGGACACCGGAACGAGCCAGGGAGTCATCGCGACCGTCAAGATGCAGACATCCAAAAGGCCGGATTATAAAAAAGGCGGCTTTTTTATAGCCTGCGAAAGGCTTCAGGACCCCGGAAACCTCGGTACCATAATCAGAATGTCCGAGGCTGCGGGAGTATGCAGCGTCATACTTTCAAAAGACACGGTGGACCTGTATAACCCAAAGACCGTACGTGCTACCATGGGAGCATCCTTCAGGGTACCTGTTTTCGTGCCCGAAGATTTTATTGCAGAGCTTGCGCTGATGAAAAAAGCTGGAATAAATGTTTACGGCGCAGCGCTTGAAGAAAGCGTCGATTATGCCGAAAACGACTATACGCATCCCACGGCATTTGTTATAGGAAATGAAGGAAACGGCCTTACGCAGGCAGCGAAAAAAGCGTGCACCGGTCTTGTACGTATTCCCATGGAAGGAAAGGTCGAATCCTTAAATGCATCGGTCGCCGCGGCCGTTCTCGCATTTGAAGCGTACAGGCAAAAAAGAATATCCGTAAGAAAAAAGTAAGAAATCGTACCCCCTTTTGTTTGAAAAAATGAGTGCAAAGGTGATATCCTAGACTCAGGTTATAATTCGAACAGAAAGGGGTGTTTATTATGCAAGTGGATCTACCGGTATTATGGCTCATAATATTTGTGGTTCTTGTATTTTTTGAAGTTATGACGCTCGGTCTTGCAACCATATGGTTTGCGGTCGGCGCGTTGGTCGCTTTCTTCGTGGCCGTCGCAGGCGGAAACATCTATCTGCAGCTAATATTGTTCGTGCTGGTATCGGGCGTGCTTCTTGTGACCACAAGACCGATATTTGTAAAGATGGTCCAAAATAAAAAGATAAAGACCAATGCGGAAAGTCTGGTCGGAAAGACTGCAGTTGTCACTGTGCCTGTCGACAACTTAGGATGCAGCGGAGCTGTCATGATAAACGGTGTCGAATGGACAGCCAGAAGTGTTGATAATTCCATTAAGTTTGACAAGGACGAGATAGTAAAGATCAAAGAGATAGACGGCGTAAAGCTGATCATCGAACAAAACAATTAAGGGAGGAGAAATCATGAATATGTTAGTAGCTTTAGGCGGAACAGAAACATTTTTTCTTGTAATAGGTATCATAGTTTTCCTGTTACTTATCATCGCGACCTGTGTAAAGGTCGTACCGCAGTCATATGCGGTCATCCTTGAAAGACTCGGCGCATATGTTGCCACATGGGATGTCGGCATTCACGTTAAAATGCCTCTTATCGACAAGGTCGTAAAAAGGGTAGCATTGAAGGAGCAGGTAGTGGACTTTGCTCCCCAGCCCGTTATCACAAAGGATAACGTTACAATGAGAATAGACACTGTCGTATTCTTCCAGATAACAGACCCCAAGCTTTACACATACGGCGTTGAAAACCCCATCATGGCCATCGAGAATCTTACAGCCACGACTCTTCGTAACATCATCGGTGATCTCGAACTCGATGAGACGCTTACCTCGCGTGAGCTTATCAACTCCAAGATGAGGGTATCGCTTGATCAGGCCACAGACCCCTGGGGAATAAAGGTAAACCGTGTCGAGCTGAAAAACATCATTCCTCCCGCTGCCATCCAGGAAGCCATGGAAAAGCAGATGAAGGCAGAGCGTGAAAGACGTGAGGCCATTCTTATTGCGGAAGGTGAAAAGAAATCCACCATCCTTATAGCTGAAGGTAAGAAGGAATCCGCGATCCTTGATGCAGAGGCAGAAAAAGAGGCAGCCATCCTTCGAGCAGAGGCAAAGAAGGAAGCGACCATCCGCGAGGCTGAAGGTCATGCCGAGGCCATCCTCAGAGTACAGCAGGCAAATGCTGACGGTATCAAATTCATCCGTGAGGCAGGTGCAGACGAATCAGTCATCAGGATCAAGAGCCTTGAAGCCCTTGCAAAGGTCGCAGACGGTCAGGCAACAAAGATCATCATTCCGTCAGACCTTACAAATCTTGCAAATGTAGTTACCAGCGCTGCTGAGCTGGCTAAGAAGTAACGTATAGAAATCATATAAAATACTAAACCCGAAAGACGCTATTTAATGTTTGCGTTTTTCGGGTTTGTTTTTATCCTGTAATTCCGTAGAAAAAGGTAAAAATGAAGAGAAAAAATTTATAAAAATTTAATAATTTTTTAGTGAGTGATTTTGCATTTTTTGGCGTCTAATAGTATAGAGGAATTAAAAAAAGTTTTAGCGTTGTAAACAGGGGTATATTTATTTTTGGGGAGGTCGATTATGATTTTTAAAACTGGTAACAAAGAAAATACTTTTTCGGAGGAAGAAAATAATATACTATTATTGAGTCACCGGCGTGGACCGCCAAGATGTTTTAAACATGGTTATATAATCCATCATAGTGGTATTGCTTGACATCAATTTGATAATGAAATATAATTGATATAATTAAACGGAGGTATTTAATATGTGTTTTAGATCTAAATCGAAACTGCTTGTTAAGTCCTTATTAATAAGCGGCTTTGCTCTAATACTTCTTTCCGGATGCGCCAAAAAACACGAAACAGAATATGTGCCTCTTCCTGAAGTATATGATACAGCAGATAAGCTTTTACAGACTTCATTTGATAACCTTAAATTCCCCGAAACGCTTGATATTATAAAAACCTCAAAATTATATACTTTTGAAGGGGGATGGGGAAATAATGCACCGGTAGATAAAGACTACTGCGTGAATGCCGTAAAAGATATAATGCATCTTTTGTATGATACAGATGTTAAAGACAGTGAGGTATATAAAACAGACAAGTACGGTAGTGATGATTATTATATATATATAGGTGATAATAGAGAAGTTGCCGTAAATAGCCCGGGGAAGATAATTATAGCAGATACCATGCTTCATGAGTCGATGAATTATACCAATAGTGCTGTTTTGGACCTTAAAAGTGATTATCGAGAAAAAACATATGAATTAAACGGCGAGCAGGTAAAGATAGGGGAGGCAGAAGATTACTGTAATAATGTACTTAAAAAGCTGTCACCATATTTGGATGCAAATGAGGAACTTGAATTACAGTCGGTGGTTATAATAAAACTTGCAGACGGCTCAAGGGCATATCAGTTTGTATATAACAAAAAGGTAAAGGAAATTTCTGTAAGCAATGAATGCACCTATGCCATGGTAAAAAAAGGTTTTTCAAAACCCAGCCTCATAAAAGCTGTTGTTGACGGAAAAGATCACCTGTATGAGTTAATGCCTTTCTATCCGAACGATATAGTAACCGATAGTTTTAAGGAGTTTCCAGATGATACCAAGTATGTGACACTTGAAAGCGCCGGATATCTGTTATCGGATTATCTTGCGCCGGAGCATCCGTACAGCGTATCGGATATAGATATCAAGTATGCATGTATCACCCATACAGGCGAGGGTGGAGGAACGCCTATTGAAAAGACGTTCAAGCCATATTGGACTTTTGTGCTTGCAGAAAAAAATGCCGAGGGATCACATGTTTTCAACGGAAAACTCATGACAACGGCCTATGTTGATATGATAACAGGTGAAATATATGTTGTGGATGATGTTGGGAAAAATGTATTCTTTGAAATGAAATAGCAGATTTGTGCTCCCCGGACTAAATGGCCCGGGGAGATTTGGTGACAGAGATGAAGTGGCTTAGAGTAATAAAAAACGAGGTATATAAAGACTCGTGTAATTTTGGATATGTAGGTGCGGTGCTTATTGTTACTTTGCTTGCGTTTACTGCCACAGCGTTTACGGATAATGTAAACGGCCGGGTATATACGGTTTTGGAAGCGATATTCTGTTTTGATATTCAAACAAAAAAAATCACATATGAACTTTCATGGGGGAGTGTATTTAGTAAGGGCCTGTCAGGTTATATTACCATGTTTATCCCAATTGTTACCGCATTTCCCACAATGGTAGCGTTTGGAGCAAGTCAGAACAGCGGATATGCAAGATTTGAGATATCGCGATATGAGTCCGTTCGTTATTGGGTTTGCCGATTTGTTTCGTCGACAATATGTGCGGGGATTTGTGTGACTATTGGCATACTGCTTTATGCTATTGCGCTGTTACCGTTTTTCCCTCAAATTAACGATGACATGTTTTCAACCGGTATGGATGCTGCATTGAAAGGAGTCCTTTTCAAACCATGGTATGCGATCGTGGCAAATATGATCTTCACATCATTTGTATATGGCTGCGTTTCTGTTATTCCGGCATTGTTATTGTCATCGTTTTGTCGAAATCCATATATTATTACGTGCATTCCGTTTGTTCTAAGCTATTCATGGGGAAATATCATAAATAAATGGATAGCAGCTGCATATACGGATTTAAATGAGAGGCTGGCAGAGAATTTGTCCTTGTTATTGCCGGATGCATCAAGGCAGATATACCTTCCCGATGGAATAAGCAGCAATGAATTACATATAATTATGCTTCAGACAGCTGTTATATTTACGGGTCTTCTTATATACATTGTGATAATGAGAAAAAAAGCTGATTGCGGGAAATAAAAAGGGGCAGCAGATGGAAAGAATACAAATAAAGAAGATCATAAATACAGCAAAAATAGAGTTTAAAAAGTGGATATTGGATCCGAGAATGCTTGTTCTTGCCGTGCTCATGATCTTTATTCACAGTATGGTAATATCGCCGTTAATTGAAAATGCAGAAATAATGGGAGAGAAAATTAATATTTTGGAACCGTTTATAGCAGTTATGAATTCCGGGGTCGTGATCCTGATTCTTCCTCTATGTTTCATGGCACTTATAGCTGATTTTCCAAAGATAGATACCAACACAGTCTTTATTATTTCGCGAATGGGAAGAAAAAACTGGGTATTGGCACAATTGACAAAACTCTTTTTTATGGCGATTTCTTTTTTGTTGGTGGTTTTTATCGTTTCCACAGGGCTTGTGGTATTAAAGGGAAATGTATCGGGAGAATGGAGCAAGGTAATAACCGATTTTTCTGAAAAATTTCCAAAGTATTCATCTAACGCAGGCGCAAGGTTAATTCCGCTTAATTTATATTATCAGTTTCCTGTAGCTCAAGCGGCTGTTCTCAGCTTTTTGTTTGTTTTTTTATACCTGTTTATCATAGGTCTTATTTTGCTGTTTTTTTCAATATACAGGATGAAGACGGCAGGTTTTGTTGCTTGTGGGCTTGTTGTTTGTCTTGGAGCGGCAACGTTTGCCATCGGAAGCAATTTTCAGTGGCTTTTTCCAATGGCGAATGCATTGATATGGATACATAAGTCTACAGTTATCAGGGAAGGTATTTATCCGATGGCGGCATCCGTTGCCTATTTGACTGTTGTTCCGGTAATACTTACGATTTTTTGCTGCATCGGTGTCAGGAATTTTAACTATGATAACATTACGGAAGTTGTATATTAGGGGGAAAATTATGTCGGAGGAATATGTAAGTGTTTCAGATCTGTCGCTTACTCTCGGCGGAAATGATATTTTAAAAGATATTAATATAACTTTTACTAAAGGCTGTATTCATGGACTGGTCGGTCGAAACGGAAGCGGAAAGACCATGCTTATGAAGTGTATTTGCGGCTTTGTCAAGCCGACAGCCGGCACGATAATGATCGATGGGCGCGTGTTGGGAAAAGATATGGATTTTCCTGATGATCTTGGAATAATAATAGAGACTCCGGGATTTATTTCGTATTATAACGGCTACAAAAATCTGGAGCTTCTTGCAGGAATCAACAAAAAAATATCGGGTGAGGACATACGCAAAAGTATGGAAAACGTCGGACTTGATCCTGATCTGAAAAGGCATGTCAGCAAATATTCGCTTGGAATGAGACAAAGACTTGGGCTTGCCCAGGCAATCATGGAAGACCCCGGGCTTTTGGTACTGGATGAGCCGTTTAACGGGCTTGACCTTGACGGAGTAAATGACTTTAGGGCATATCTTTTAAATCTTAAGAAGCAAGGTAAGACGATTATAATCAGCTCACATAATATGGATGACATTAAACTTTTGTGTGATGATTATCATCGAATGGAAAAAGGAAGTCTGATTGAAAGTAAGACACTGCAATCCTCTGATCACCCGGCTGAATAGGAGTTATCCTTGAAAAGCCAATGGTATATGCGATATGCTTTGTTGACTTTTTGTGTCAAATAAAATATAATCAAAGTCTATTCATGGTTTTATTATGTTTTTGGGAGGCATATAATGGCAGATATCAATCTTAAGGGAAGGGATTTCCTCACACTGAAGGACTTTTCTCCGGAAGAGATCTTATACATGATCGACATGGCAGCTAAGCTTAAGGCTCAGAAGAAGGCCGGTATCGCACATGATACATTAAGAGGAAAAAATGTCGTTCTCATATTCGAAAAGACAAGCACCAGAACCAGATGCTCTTTTGAGGTCGCTGCAAGAGATCTTGGAATGGGTGTGACATATCTTGACCCCGCTGGTTCGCAGATAGGCACAAAGGAAAGCACCAAGGATACCGCGCGAGTTCTTGCCAGCATGTTTGACGGTATAGAATACAGAGGCTTTGAACAGAGCATAGTTGAGACTCTTGCCGAATATTCAAAGGTGCCGGTATGGAACGGCCTTACAAACGAATATCATCCCACGCAGATGCTTGCGGATATGCTTACCATTAAAGAAAACTTCGGCACGCTTAAAGGGCTTAAGCTCACATATATGGGCGATGCGAGATACAATATGGGTAATTCCCTTATGATAGCCTGCAGCAAGCTCGGAATAGATTTTGCCGCATGCACAAACAAAGCTTATTTCCCCAATGCCGAGCTTGTGGCTCAGTGCAGAAAATGGGCAGAGGAGAACGGCTCCGAAATACTTCTCACAGAGGATGTTGAAGAAGGCTGCAGAGGAGCAAACATCATCTACACGGATGTATGGGTGTCCATGGGTGAACCCACGGAGGTGTGGGAAGAGAGGATCAAGCTCCTTTCACCCTATCAGGTAAACAAAAAATGTATGGACATAGCGCTTTCCTCAACAGGCGGAAATACTGTATTCATGCACTGCCTTCCCGCATACCACGACCTTGGCACGGGTGTCGGAAGAAGAGTTTACGAAAAGTTCGGGCTTTCGGAACTTGAGGTCACGGACGAAGTATTTGAAAGCAAGGAATCGGTCGTTTTCCAGGAGGCCGAAAACCGTATGCACACCATTAAAGCCGTTATGAAGGCTACACTTGAAGGATAAGATATGAAGACAAGGTTTGGGCTTGGCCGCAGTGTCAAGCAGGTTTGGGATAATCTGTACATGATAATGGCAGTCCTGGTGATCCTTTCTGCCCTTACGGCGCTGATACTTGCGTCGCACTATCCCGTTACCTACCCCGTATGCTTCTTCATCGCCGCGCTTATGCAGGTATGCAGAGGTTCTTCTCTTCTGTGCATGGATGAGAGACACAAAAGGTCCATAGTCTGGGGCTGCTTTGTATATGCCACGGCAGCAGCGCTTATCGTTCTTGGAATACTCGGAATAGCTTCACTTTGATCCTTTGGCAGGCCATGAGCCTGCCAATCTATTTACTTTGAAAGGAATTGCCATGGAAGAAAAAGATGTGAGAGAGGACAATGCGGTTCTCTGCATTGCAAATTCATACACGGAAAAGTATTATCTCAATCCTACTTACGACGCCATACCGGACGGCGTAAAAAAGGAGCTTAAAAAGATCATGGTCACTTTGGCCGAAGAGACAGGTGGGATCGCCCATGCGGCCTTCAGGGAAGGCGACGGCTACCTATTGATAGACACCTATGCGGATGACAATGATTTTTATTACGACCCCATAAATGCCGGGCTTCGCGTAAGGCAGATCGAGCGTGAATACGAAGAGATGTTAAATGCCCTGAGCAATCTCTACAGAGTCATGTTCATGAATCTTCCGCCCATAGAGGATCAGTAATATGGTCACTATCGGAAATGTATGTATAGAGGACCCCGTTGCACTCGGCCCCATGGCGGGCGTTACGGATCTGCCTTTCAGGCTTATCTGTAAAGAGATGGGGTGCGGGCTTTTGTATACGGAAATGGTAAGCGCAAAGGCGCTTCACTATAAAAACGAGAATACGAACAGACTTATGGAGACACTTGCCAAAGAACGTCCCATAGCCCTTCAGCTGTTTGGTTCGGACCCTGAAATATTAGCAGAACAGACAGCCGCGGCCGCAGATCTTCCCTTTGACATAATAGACCTTAACATGGGCTGTCCCGTTCCAAAGGTGGTAAACAATAACGAGGGTTCGGCACTTTTAAAACAGCCTGAGCTTGTAAGGCAGATACTTATCTCTATGGTCGCAGCATCAAAAAAGCCGGTGACCATAAAGATAAGAAGGGGCTTTACCTTAGAGGAAGAACTTGCGGTAGATATCGCAAAGATAGCCCAGGACTGCGGCGTGAGCGCTGTGGCTGTGCACGGCAGGACAAGGTCGCAGTATTATTCCGGCGAAGCTGACCTTGGCGTTATAAAACGTGTCAAGCAGGCGGTATCGATACCCGTCATAGGAAACGGAGATATAACATCCGCCGAAAAAGCCCTGCATATGATAAAAGAGACGGGCTGTGACATGGTGATGGTCGCAAGAGGAGCTCTTGGTAACCCATGGATATTCCGCGAAATATCTGCGGCAGTAAAGGGAGAGGCCATTCCGCCACGCCCCGAAAAAGAAGAGATAAGACAGATGATGCTCCATCACACTGAGCTTATGAGGCAGTATAAGGGCGACCATATCGCACTTCTCGAGATGCGAAAGCACGTGAGCTGGTACACATCCGGCATGCACGGCGGCGCGGCTTTTCGGAGAAGAGTGAATGCTACGGAAACAATGGAAGAACTGCTCGAACTTATTTACAATTTTGGGCTTGAAAATTAGCAAGCATTAATGTATAATACATATTCGATTTCGTGTCAAAGCACGAATGACCGGGAGGATAATTAAAATGTCAGCAAAAAAGAACATCGTCACTCAGGAAGGCTATCAGAAACTCCTCGATGAATTTGAAGAGCTAAAAAATGTGCGCAGACCCGCAAACCTTCAGAAACTCAAAGAAGCAAAAGAACAGGGTGATCTCTCAGAAAACGCCGAATACGATTCCGCCAGAGAAGAGCAGCGCGAAATAGAAGGTCGTCTTGCCGAGCTCGACGAGCTGATAAAAAATGTAGAGATAGTAAATACAGAGGATGTGGATACATCGCTTGTACACATCGGATGCTCTGTAAGAGTCCTTGATATGGAATTTGACGAAGAGGTCGTATACAAGCTTGTAGGTTCCACAGAGGTCGATGTCATGAATAACATCATCAGTTACGAATGCCCTGTGGGAGCAGCCCTTAAAGATCACAAGGCCGGAGAGATAGTTGACGTTTATGTAGAAGACAGCGGCTATCACGGTCAGTACAAGATCCTCGAGATCATCCCCAGCAAGGCTTAAATTCACTATTTACTTCCCCCTACCTTTAAAGCAGGGGGAATATTTTAAATATACGGCCGAAAGGCGATAGGAGAAAAATATGGCAGAGAATAACAATGTATCCTCACAGGATATCAATCAGCTCAGAAAAATAAGAAGAGATAAGCTTGCCGAGCTTCAGGCCGCAGGCAAGGATCCCTTTGTCATCACAAAGTACGATCAGACACATCACACCGTGGATGCCGTAAAGCTTTATGAAGAACATGAAAAGGAAAAGCTTGCCGGAAGGCAGGCCGTTAATACCGAAGGCCTCAGTGAAGAAGAAGCCCGCGCAGCCGTAAAGCAGGACTACAACGAAAAAAGAGAGATAATGGACGCAGATCCTATTTATGTCTCTGTTGCAGGTCGTATGCTCTTTAAGCGTGTCATGGGCAAGGCTTCTTTCATGAACCTTCAGGACCGTGACGGCCGCATCCAGGTATATGTTGCAAGGGATGCCATTGGCGAAGAGCCTTATGCGGATTTCAAGAAGTCCGATATCGGCGACATCTTCGGCGTAAAGGGCTTCCTTTTCAGGACCATGACAGGAGAAGTTTCCGTTCATGCCTCTGAAGTGACTCTTCTTTCAAAGAGCCTTCAGATCCTTCCCGAAAAGTTCCACGGACTTACAGATACAGACACCCGTTATCGTCAGAGATATGTGGACCTTATAATGAACCGCGAAAGCACCGAAGTGTTTATCAAGCGTTCAAAGATAATAAAGGAAATAAGAAACTTCCTTGACGGCCGCGACTTTATGGAGGTCGAGACCCCCACACTCGTTTCAAATGCCGGCGGCGCTGCAGCCCGTCCCTTTGAAACTCACTACAACGCCCTTGACGAAGATGTAAAGCTTCGCATCTCGCTTGAGCTTTACTTAAAGAGACTTATCGTCGGCGGTCTTGAAAGAGTATACGAAATAGGCAGGGTATACCGCAACGAAGGCGTCGACACCCGCCACAACCCCGAATTCACTCTTATGGAGCTCTATCAGGCATACACCGACTACGAAGGCATGATGGAACTCACAGAATCCATGTTCAGACATCTTGCCAAGACAGTATGCGGCAGCGAAGTGATAACCTACAACGGTATCGAAATAGATTTCGGCAAGCCCTTTGAACGCCTCACCATGAACGATGCCATCAAAAAGTATTCCGGCATTGACTTTGACGCTGTTGCAACAGACGAAGAAGCAAAGGCTCTTGCAAAGCAGCATCACATCGAATTCGAAGACCGCCACACCAAGGGCGACATCATAAACCTTTTCTTCGAAGAATATTGCGAAAAGAACCTGATCCAGCCAACCTTTATCATGGATCATCCCCTTGCCATTTCGCCCCTCACAAAGAAAAAGCCCACAGACCCCGAAAAGGTGGAACGCTTCGAGCTCTTCATCAATACATGGGAAATGGCAAACGCTTATTCAGAGCTCAACGACCCCATCGACCAGCGTGAGCGCTTTGCCCAGCAGGACAAAAACGCTGCCGCCGGCGACGAAGAAGCCCAGCACACCGACGAAGACTTCCTTAACGCCCTTGAGATCGGCATGCCCCCCACAGGCGGCATCGGCTACGGCATCGACAGACTTGTCATGCTCCTCACCGACAGCGCAGCCATCAGGGATGTGCTACTGTTCCCGACGTTAAAATCGCTATAATATCGTCGCTCCTTGTCATTCCTTGTCACGTTTCGTCACACTACGGACAAGTATGGACAACGGCATGTAGACGCAAAAAGTCGCGTTTTCTGAGCCGAAAAGTGAGGTCTTACGAAGCCTCATGTAAGAGTGAAAAAATGCTTCGTGCATCGTCACGGAACGTGATGTAGAGCACGGATTTGGCTGAAACTAAACAGGTAAATTATCCAGAGGACAGCTTTTGGATGGTTTCACAGGCACTTACTTTAGAGAAATCTAGAGTAGGTGCCTTTTTTCGTGCTTGGTGCAACTTGTAAACATTTTTCATTAAAGCAAATCGCATTGGAGCAGATGAAACTACTGGCGACTATGAGCTCGGAACTTCGATAAAAAAATGCAGATATCCGCAAAAATTTCATGAACATCATTGACTTATAAGAGGAGAGAATGCTATATTATACATGAAATAATTGCGGATAACCGCAAATAAATCATGTGAGGTGTTTGGATGTATCCGAGGGAACAGTATTTGAAAGAGATCATCTCAAAGAAAGATAACGGACGTATTAAGATCATTACGGGACTGCGCAGAAGCGGCAAATCGGTACTATTGTTTCAGCTGTATCGGGAATGGCTTCTGGGAGAAGGGGTGAAGGAAGACCAGATCATCGCTTTGGCTTTGGACATATTGGAAAATGCCAGATATCGTAATCCTTTGGAATTGGATAAGTATGTTCGTGATCATATGGTCGATCCTAAGAAGAGGTATTACATTTTCATTGATGAGATCCAGTTTGTATCCGAGATTCAAAATCCTTACGTGGATAATGAGGATGCCAAGATAACGTTTATCGATGTTATTCTCGGATTCATGCATATGGATAATGCCGATGTGTATGTAACCGGCAGTAATTCCAAAATGTTGTCTTCGGATATATTGACTCAGTTTAGAGATCGGGGTGATGAGATCCGGGTATATCCGTTATCATTTGCGGAGTTTTATAACGAATATGAAGGGGATAAGAGAGGAGCCTGGCAGGATTATTACACTTATGGCGGAATGCCGCTTGCAACTTCACTTGAATCACACGAGGAGAAAAGCAGGTATTTAAAGGATCTCTTCGACCGGACTTATATAAAAGACGTACTTGAAAGACATGAAATCAAGAATGATACAGAGGTGCTGGATATATTGCTTGATGTCCTTGCATCGGGGATCGGATCACTTACCAATCCAAGCAAGCTGGCCAATACGTTTAAAAGTGAACGGCAGATTGGCATAGGCTCTGAAACGATCGAAAAATATATCGGATATTTTGAGGAGTCATTCCTTATAGAGAAGGCTGTACGTTATGATGTAAAAGGCAGAAAGTATATCGGAACTCCCGCTAAATACTATTACACCGATCTGGGGCTTCGCAATGCAAGGCTCGGGTTTAGGCAACTGGAAGAGACGCACATCATGGAAAATGTATTGTACAATGATCTCATCCGGAGAGGAATGAATGTTGATGTGGGTGTGGTGGAATACAATACGAAAGATGCTGACGGTAAGAAGATCCGAAAGCAGCTGGAGGTGGATTTCGTCGTAAACCAAGGCGGCAAGCGGTTTTATATCCAATCTGCCTTATCTATAGCCGACCCGGACAAAAAGGAGCAGGAGATTGAATCATTGAAAAGGATACCTGATTCCTTCAGCAAGATGGTTGTAGTTCGGGATTATCTTAAACCGTGGCAGGATGAAAACGGGATCACATATGTAGGAATAGAACAATTTCTTCTGAATGAAGAACTTTTGAAATGACCTTAGGGCAGTTAAACATATTGTTTAGGAAAGATGATGATTTTGGGAGATGAAAAAGGAAACTGAAATGAAGACAAATAACAAGAAAGCAATAACCAAGCCGATAATACAGGCTTCAATAATAATGGTGATATTCTACGCCATCGAGGCGGCCATGTATTTCCTTGATGTGTTTCCGAGCTACGATATGCTCCTTTGCGCGGATATCGTTATCAAGATCATTTTGGGAACCGTATCGCTGATTCTCCTTAATAACCACGCGAAGCGCGGTGAGAGCAAGTATCCGGTTAAAAAGCTTTTTACAAACAAGATACCGCCGCTGACATGGCTCGTCCTGATTCCGCTTATCATCTATATCATCGCGCCGTTCTTTAAGCTTTTAACAGCATATGTTTTCTCCACAAGTGTTTTAACGACACTGATCATAGTTATTGTTCAGCAGGTTGCAACCGGTTTCTATGAAGAAGCAAATCACAGAGCCCTTTTCATGAACGGTCTTATAAAGCATAATACAAGCACGGTCAAGCAGCGATTGTTTACGGTATTCATTACAGGGGCTTTCTTCGGACTGACGCATTTGCCAAACATAATGTTCGGGGAAAACCCTTTGATCCAGGTTCCGTCTACCTTGCTTTGGGGTATGTTTGTCGCAGCAATCTACATGCTCTCGGATAATCTGCTTCTTGTCATGATCCTCCACGCGCTAAGCGATTCAACTTTCAGGCTTGTTAAGGGACTCTTCGGCTACGTGAAGGATGCACCGATATGTCAGGCAGTTGACATCTCACAGAATGTTATACAGTATGCGATCCTTCCTATTATGGCGATCCTAATCTGCATCTTCTATGACAAGTTAAAGGGAAACAGTACGGAAATTGATCCGTAGGCTTTTTTTGAATGGAATAAAAATTTATTTGTGATAAAATGGGTTTTAAGGGGAAAAATTATTCTTTTGGGGTGACTTAAGATGATATACTTCGAAGATCTGCCGCTTGATGAGGACATACTGAAGGCTCTGGGCGAGCTTTCGATTAACTATGTCTTCCAGTCCATTTTTTATCCGGACGGAAAGACGATTTTTGCCAGGGAAGCGCTGATGCGTCCCTTGAACATGACTGTCACGGAACTTATCGAGAAGTATGCCAAGGAGGATAAGCTGCATGTGCTTGAGGTAGCGACCTTCTTTGGGGCCATGCAGGAATACCAGCTTCGCGGATATACAGACAGGGTATGCTTTAATTCATTTCCGTCGGAGGCTTTCACACCGGAGGAATCCAAGGCATTTTCAGATTATTACGGAGATCAGACAGGCTTAGGCATAATAGAGATACTTGAATACCCGAGGATCGAGAAGGAACTTGCGGAATATAAATCTAGAGTTATCCGCAGCCAGGATCTCTGGATAGCGGTAGATGATTTCGGGGCAGGCTTAAATGATTATGATGTCGTAGAGATGTATGATCCGCATATGGTCAAGATTGACCGTGAACTGCTGAGTGATGTTGATTCCGTCGTAGAAAAGCAGGAGAACCTGAGAGAGGTAATCTCGAACTTCCATGAAAAAGGAATCAAGGTTGTTGCTGAAGGCGTAGAGACAAAGGGAGAATTTGACTGGCTAGTTGATGCTGGGGCAGATTTCTTTCAGGGATTTTACCTTCACAGACCGGAATAGGAGAAGCCTATGATATGGGATTTTGAGGAATTATA